>FWPU01002880.1_pt1 | contig 45583 bp, 49 predicted proteins | sample 2228361 | NCBI WGS metagenome assembly FWPU01 (sample SAMEA103939777, study PRJEB20133) | metagenome
AGCGTTATAACCCTGGGCTGATTACAGCTGTGTGCTTGTGCCATAAAGGATTTGACCGAACTCCTTGCCTGGCAAGAACTTACAGGGGGTCAGGGATGGGGTGGGTCAGCCGACACAAGGATTGAAGAGAGTCGTTGGCCGGATTTATAATATTAAACCCATGAGAGTCCACAGGATAGCCGAGGCTCACCTCCCGACCGAATACGGGGATTTCACCGTTATGATATACAGGGAATTCCTGGAAGGGGACAGGTGCAGGGATCACCTCGTCCTCCTTCGGGGTGGCCCTAATGGCAAGGTTCCCCTCGTCCGGATTCATTCCCAGTGTCTCACCGGTGACACCCTGCACAGCCTCCGTTGCGATTGTGGCCTCCAGCTTGACAAGGCCCTTACCCTGATAGGCCAGGAGGAGAACGGCGTCCTCATTTATCTGATGCAGGAGGGCAGGGGGATAGGCCTGGCAAACAAGATAAAGGCCTATGCGCTCCAGGACAGGGGAGTGGACACGGTTGAAGCGAACCACCAGCTTGGTTTTGCCGCGGACATGCGGACATATGATGTGGCTGGAAGGATACTGGCTGATCTTGGTATCTGCCGAATAAGATTGTTGACCAACAACCCGGACAAGATAATTGACCTGGCGGCCATGGGCATAGAGATAACCGAGCGCGTGGCCCTGGAGATAGAGCCGAACGAACACAACAGGGACTACCTGGCCGCGAAGAAGCGCAAACTGGGCCACCTGCTTTCCACAATATAACCAATGTTTCTCATATTTCTTTTGCTACCCGGTGCGGGGCCAGAATTCAGGGTTGACACCCTGACCCTCCGGTTCACGAAGCCCACCGCAATGGCATTCTCCGGGAACACCCTTTATGTTGCTGAACACGATGGAAGGATATGGGCCATCAGGAACGATACCCCACGGGTCATTCTCAAGGGTTTGAGGCCTCCGGTTAACGGCATTCTTCCCGTGGGCGACAGTCTCTTCATCTCGCACCGGGGAAAATTGAGCGTTTTTGCCGGTGGAAACCTTGCCGATATTGTCACCGGGCTTCCTTCCATGGGTTCATGCTCAAACAATGGGCTCACGCTCGGCCCGAAGGGCAGGATTTACCTGGGTCAGGGCGAGGAAGATTGCTTCTCGTCGGCGCACGCGCTTTCCGGGACAATCCTCAGGTTCAAGAGGGATGGCAGTGGCCTTGAGGTCTTCTCGCGCGGCTTTCACGACCCATGGGGCCTTGTTTTCCAGGGAGATACGCTTTGGGTCACTGACCCTGGTTGTTATCCCGCTGACTACTACCAGACCCTTGATGGGGTATACCGGGTTGACCCGAAAGGCGAGTGGATTTCCGTTCACCTTGAACCAGGAGATTACCCCCGTGGCCTGTGCTTCTGGAACGACACCCTCTATGTGGCCTGCTTCGGTGACCCCTTTCTCGGAAAATCCGAGACCAGGCCGCGGATCATCAAGGTTTTCAAGAAGAAAGCCAGGTATGTTTTCAAGGACATTCCCCTTGACCTGGGGAGGCCAGTGGATGTCAAGGTTGGCCCGGATGGTGCTCTGTATGTCCTTGACGGGGAGGCTGGGAGGGTTTTCAGGTTGGTGAGAAAGAAGTAAGGCTAGAACATGTGGCCCAGGCCCAGGTGGATTATCCCCCAGCCGGAATAATTGATTATCGGCCTTGCCCAGTCAAGCCGGACCGGACCTATTGGCAGGTAATACCTTATGCCCAGGCCGCACGAAACGGCAATTTCGCTGAGATCCACTGATTTCAGGTTTTTCCATAGGCCCCCCGCGTCCGCGAACAGCGCGAATCCCCATGCCGGGCTCAGGTGTTTTCTTATCTCCAGGTTCGCGTTCAGGAAATCGGAACCGGATCTTATTCCGCGGGGGTCGTATGCCCCTATTGAATACCTGGTGTAGCCCCGGACCGTCCCGTCGCCGCCCAGGGTGAAGCGTTCCGTGTATGGGACAGAGGATGACCGGCCGTATGGCTCTATGTGTCCCAAAGAGAGCCTTGCCGCCAGGAAATAACCCCCCCTCGTCAGTTTTGAATATGTTGAGAGTGATACGAACGCCTTTATCAAGTCAGCGTCCCCGCGCAGGATCCACCCCGCTTCTTCCAGTCTGAGCCTTCCGTACGTTCCTTTCGTGGGATCAAAGATGTTGTCCCTCGCGTCAAGCATGGCTTCCTGTGTAAATGCGTTGACGGTTATCCTGGGGGCCGCCAGTGGCCTACCTGATATGTTTCTGCTGTATGACCACCTCACGCCCGGCGAGACGCTCCAGAACCTGCCGAGGTATTTCCTGGTCAGAAATGTGATGGTGTAATCCTCGTATTCCAGGTCAATGTCGTAGGAATACGACCCCGTTGCCGTTGCGTCAAGCCGGAAACCCAGGAAGTATGGCTCGGAATATGTCAATCTGACCTTTCGTCTGGGGAATTCCGGGATGGTGTCCTGTCTGAACCACATGAAGTTCCAGGACGCTTCCCCGGAGAGCTCAACCCTCTGGCCCTTACCCCAGAAGTTCAGGTGGCCGAGTGCCGCCTTTGCCTGCAGTTCCTGTGGGGTGTGATAACCTCCGCCCAGGTCTATGTATCGCGGACTCGCCTCGCGCACAGTGAAATAAAGAACGGTCAGGGAATCGTTCGGGCCAAGGCTATCCAGGGAATACTCAACCGAGTAAAAAAGCCCGGTGGCATATATTCTGCGCTGGGATTCGGCAATTTCCTCAAAGCTGTAAAGTCGCCCCGGCTTTACGACTATCTCCCTCTCTATTATCTCTTTCCTAACCTTGTCGTTTCCGCGCACCACGACCTCGCGAATGCGCACCCGCGGACCCTCGCTTATTTTCACCCTTACCACCATCAAATTTGGGGCGATCTCCTTGACCTCGGATACAACCTCAACCAGGGGAAAACCTGAGTTCTGGTATAATGAATAGAGGGATTGTTCCATTGAGGCGATTATCGCCTCATCGTATGGGGTTGGCAGTTCCCTGGGAACCGATTTCATCAGTATCCTCTGCAAGGACAGGCTGTCTATGGACTCCATTCCCTCCGGTATTATGTCAACTATCCTGGCCCTTGGTCCCTCGTCTATGAACAGGTGGACCTCAATCCCCCTGTCCGTCTGCGCAACGGAATCCCTCACCGTGGCCATGAAGTATCCCTTTGACTCGTAAAGGCCCTTTATCCGTATCTCTCCCCCTCGGACAACTGCCATCCTGAATGGCTTGCCCTTTCGTATGTTGCTGATTTCTATTATTTCCCTCTCAGAGAACACCGTCGCGCCGTAGACCTCCACCAAAGAGACATCGTTGACGCCCGCGAGCAGGAGGCTCGTTATTATGAACATGGGATAAGGGATGCGCGGTTTTGCCTGTAATATCTTTGCGCATTGCCTCCATCTGGCAGGCGAAAGACCGGAATCCCCAACCGGTTCATCCCAGCTTCGCCCTCAGGGAGGCCATTATCTCTTCTATCTTCGCTTTGCACTCCTCGTCCGGGAGCTCCTTGAGCCTCTCTATTTCCTCTATCTCCGGCAGGGAGTGGAGGTCCTCCGCGTGGAAACGCCCTGCTTTTACAGCATCCATCGCGCGCTCGTTGAAGAACCTTATGACCCGGAGGATCATCAGGTCCTTCTGGAGGGATGAGGAGCCGTCTATCTCGTGAAAAGCGTTCTGCTGGAGGAATGTCTCCCTTATTAGAGCGCCCGTTTCAAGGAGAACCCGTTCCGCGTCCTCCAAAGCGTCCGGGCCAACGAGTTGCACTATCTCGGTCAGCTCCGCGTCGCGCTGGAGCATCTCCGAGGCCCAGTTCCTCATCTCCGTCCACCCTTCGTCCGAGTTCTCGTGGAACCACTTTCTGACCAGGCCGTAATACAGGGTATACGACGTTAGCCAGTTTATCGCGGGATAGTGCCTGCGCCTGGCAAGATCAGAATCCAGTGCCCAGAACGCGCCCACGACCCGGAGGGTGCTCTGGGTCACCGGCTCAGAGAAATCCCCTCCCTGGGGAGAGACCGCGCCGACCGCGGTCACGGAACCGATCTGATCCCTCCCGCCCAGGGGATAGACCCTGCCCGTCCTCTCGTAGAAAGCGGCGAGCTTTGACGAAAGGTATGTCGGATAGCCCTCCTCGCCCGGCATCTCCTCAAGCCGGGAGCTCATTTCACGCAGGGCCTCTGCCCATCTTGATGTTGAGTCCGCTAACAACAGGACATCGTATCCCATATCCCTGTAATACTCGGCCATGGTTATCCCGGTGTAAATGGAGGCCTCGCGCGCGGCAACAGGCATGTTTGAGGTATTGACGACCAGTATCGTCCTGTCCATCAGGGGCGCGCCGGGCCTGGTCGGGTCCTCAAGCTCCGGGAATTCTGCCAGGACCTCCGTCATCTCGTTGCCGCGCTCGCCGCACCCTATGTAAATTACAATATCAACGCGCGCGAACTTCGCGAGGGTCTGCTCTGTGACTGTTTTGCCTGTCCCGAACCCTCCGGGTATTGCCGCGTTTCCTCCAAGGGCAATAGGGAAGAAGAAATCCAAGACGCGCTGGCCCGTTATCAGAGGGACCTCTGGGAGGAGCTTCTTCTCAAATGGCCTCGGTATCCTCACCGGCCACCTGTGCGCCATTTTTACCTCGTATTCGCGTCCACCTTCATCCCTCAGAACCGCTATGGTATCGTATATCCTGCGCTTTCCGGAGGATATGCTCACAACCGTGAACTTCTCGTCCATATCCGCGTGGGTCAAGTGGAATCTGCCCTTGAGGGATGGTGGAACCATCACCCTGTGCACTATGCTCCTGGTTTCCTGGACCTCTCCCAGGACATCGCCGAGCTCCACCCTGTCCCCTTCCTTGACCACCGGCTTGAAATCCCATTCCTTTTCAGGATCAAGCGCCGGGACATCAATTCCCCTGGTCACCCAGTCTCCGGCCTTGGTCTTTATGAGCTCAAGCGGGCGCTGGACGCCGTCAAACGCTGTCGCGAGAAGGCCTGGCCCGAGCTCCACGGAAAGCGCCTGGCCCGTGCGCTCCATTGGCTCTCCAACGAAAAGGCCGGATGTGTCCTCGTAGACCTGGATGAACCCAGTGTCCCCTGCGAGCCTTATTACCTCCCCCACGAGCTTTTCCTTTCCAACCTTGACTATCTCGTTCATCTGGACCCCCCGGAGGCCGTCGCCGACCACCAGCGAGCCCGCTATCCTCGCTATTTCCGCCATGGCGAATATTTTAGAGCGAGGGAACAATTTGGTTCAAGGACGCATCACAGGGACTACCATAAATAAAGTGTTGGAGGGTTGGGTCTTCTGAACCAGGCCAGGCACGAGGGCCTGCACCCGCAAAGCCCGATCCGGGAATTTTAATGAGAAAATGGGTAGACGGGAACCGACAGCTCTGCAAGCGGAGCGCGGTAGAGTCTTTGCACCCCCCGCAACGAGCCAACGCCACGGCCCTGGCTACAAAGAGCCAGGGCTACCCAGCTACAAGGAATATTCGCTTACGCTCAACATAGAGCCAGGCTACCCGGTGAAAATTTCCAGGGGCCTGCCCCTACATCACCGCGAACTTGAACACGAGGGGCCGTGTCTCCCAGATGATCCTCAGAAAATACACCCCTCTTTTTAGGCCCTTTATTTCCCAGGGGCCCTCGTTGGGTTCTATCGTGCGACTCAGGATCATCCTTCCGGCCGGGTCATAAACGCTTGCCCTCGCGCCGGAGTGATCCGGCGGGAGAACCAGCCTCATGTTTGCCTGGTCAAAGAACGGCCTGAGTGGGAACCCGTTGTTTTCGCTGATGTTCGTTGTTGACGAGAATTTCAGTCCATCGCCAATGACGACCCTGGTTGAATCCGGCAAAAGGCCCCAGTTGCCCAGCTCAACATACCCGGACTGGCCCGCGTTGAAGTTGAAAGTCCCCAGGGATACCCACTGGCCGCCGCCCGTTGTCTGGTCAATGCGGAATGTGTCAACCCCTTCCGCGTGCTGGACGACATATGGGGCGTTCGTTGCCCTGTTCGCGCCCTGGGTGAACCAGACCGAGACCTCGTATTCTCCTGCCTGCGGCAGGTCAGGCATAAAAAGGAGCTTTTTTATCCCCGTGCCATCGGCCCAGATGTAGTTCAGGCCGTAATACTGGGTTGACCACTCCGAGACGCGCCATATCCCCTGCCTGAAGCACGCGGGATCAAGGTTGTCCACGATGACTTCAGGCCACGCCTCGTATAATGTCGCGGAGAGGCCTGAGGTGTCCGAACTCAGCACTATGTTGGTTATAAAAGCGGAGTTATAGCCATCCGAGCAGAAATACAGGTCGTAGGTAGCCGGGAGAAGTGAGTCAATCCTGAATGCTCCTGGGCCTGACAATGCCCTGTATGCAACCAGCGAATCAGAGTAGTTCAGTAAGCAATAAAGGTGTATGGTCTGCGCCTGCGGCGGGGAAAGGCTGACCGTCCCGGAGATGTAATAGGCCTGCTGGAAGACCGGCGGCGCTATGTGCAGGTGGCCGGAGACCCCCCTCGCGTAGGCGAACCCTTCCCTCTCGTCGTGCCTGTTCCAGTGGCTAAAAAACCTGTAAGATTCATCGTATCCATCGTGGTAGTCAATGAAGGATGCCTCTCCCAGTATAGCAGGCATCACGGTCTCCCTGAGCACATAGAAATCAGCGGTCTGCGCGCCGCGGTCAGGATAACCAAAGGCCCATAGTAGCCAGGGGTGGGTGCTGTCCCTCATCGCGAACGAGTTCGCGGAGCCGTTCGGGTGGCAATATGTTTCTGTGCCCTGAACCTGGGTGTTGTAGGCGTTGTGGTGGATTGAAACGAACCTGTCAAACCCGTTGGAGTTCGCGTAATAGACCCTGTCCGCGAGAGAGACATAGACATCCGTTGTCCTTGTCATTCCGATTACCACCGTGTCCCCCGGAAGGCCCGCTCTTTCAAAGTAATATTTTGCCCAGAAAGCTACATCAAGGTTGGCCTGCTTTTCCAGATAATAAAGCCCGACCGCGCCCGCGTCCGAGCCGCCGTGGCCGGGGTCTATGCAGACCGTCCATACTGTTGCCAGGAGGATGTTCAGGAGCATGAATAAAGGATAAGGCAAACGAGGGGAACGGGACAAGATCGCCTGACCAGCTAGTGTCGTTAAGGTTTCGGTAGGCGCTTTTCGTTAACGGACAGAAACTGGGCACAGGGGAGTATGTCTCGTGTGTGCCTTCTCAGTAGACGCTTTTCGTTAACGGACAGAAACCCCGAATCAGGAGACCCAGCCCTACCCGTTGCTTTTTTCGTATCCTGCAGAAGGCCGCGTCCGGCCATTATAATTTCTCCCTTGTTCACACCGGAAGAGCGCAAAGCGATCAGGGGCTTCCTCGGAAGAGACCCGAACCGGACCGAGGAGGCGGTCTTCTCGGTTCTCTGGTCAGAGCACTGCTCCTACAAATCCTCGCGGCCATTCCTGAGACTGCTTCCCACATCCGCGCCCTGGGTTGTCCAGGGCCCAGGCGAGAACGCGGGCATAGTCCGGCTCAGGAACGGATGGTGCGCCGCTTTCAAGATGGAGAGCCACAACCACCCATCCGCTGTTGAGCCGGTCCACGGCGCCGCGACGGGCATAGGTGGCATAATTAGGGACATCCTCTCGGTTGGCGCGAGGCCCGTTGCTCTGGCTGATTCCCTCCGGTTCGGCCCGCTGTCAGACGAGAGGTCAAAGTGGCTCTTTGACGGCGTTGTCCACGGAATTTCCTTCTACGGGAACTCTGTTGGCGTCCCGACTGTCGCGGGGGAGGTCTATTTTGACGAGTCTTACACCGGCAATCCCCTGGTGAATGTCACCTGCGTTGGCTTGATGCGGGAAGGAGATTTCATGCGGGCTAGGCTCGTTGGTCCCGGCAATCCGATAATCCTCGCCGGCTCAACAACTGGCAGGGACGGAATGGGCGGCGCGGCATTCGCTTCCGAGGATCTGATCGGTGACACTGAGGAAAAGAGGCCAGCTGTCCAGGTGGGCGACCCGTTCATGGAGAAGCTTTTGATTGAAGCGACCCTTGAGGCGCTCGCGACCGGAGCCATACTTGGAATCCAGGATCTGGGTGCTGGTGGGCTTTCCGGCCTGGGAGAGATGGCCCACAAGGGCGGCCTCGGCGCGGAGATATTCCTTGAGAGGGTTCCCCTGCGCGTTCCGGGCCTCGCGAGCTGGGAGATACTCATATCCGAGTCCCAGGAGCGCATGGTCATGTGCGTGGAGGCTGGCCGTGAATCCGATGTGATTGAGATATATCACAAATGGGACCTGAACGCGGAGATCATTGGAAGGGTAATTGAGGAACCCGTTTTCCGCGCGTGGCACAACGGCGAGCTTGTTGCGGAGATACCATCCGAAGCCCTGGGCGCTTGCCCTGTCAGGAACCTGCCCACGAGGGAGCCTCCCCGGATCTCGCTTATTTCGGGGAAGACCCCGCGAATACCTGATGTTCCCTGGGATAAGGCCCTTCTCAGACTCCTATCGGAGCCGGATGTCGCTGACAAGACCTGGGTTTTCAGGCAATACGACCACACGGTGATGACCAATACAGCGGTCGTCCCCGGCCCGGCAGACGCGGCTGTGCTCCGGGTTAAAGGAGAGGCCTTCGGCCTCTCGCTCACGGTGGACTGCAACGGCAGGTATGTCCACATGAACCCCAGGGAGGGCGGCAGGAGGGCGGTTTGCGAGGCCGCTCACAACACGGTCGCGGTTGGCGCGAGGCCTCTTGGGCTTACCGATTGCCTGAATTTTGCCAGTCCAGAGGACCCGGAGGTTCTCTGGGAGTTCGCGGAGGCCGTCGCTGGCATCGCCGACGCCGCGGCCGGCCTCAACATTCCAGTGGTCTCCGGAAATGTCAGCTTCTACAACCAGACCGAAACCCACAGGGTCTTCCCAACCCCCGTGATCGGCATGGTAGGCCTCCTGGATGATGCCTCCTTGGCTTGCAGGGCAGGATTCCCCGGTGATGGGCTACCTGTTCTCCTTGTGGGCAATCCGGGCACAATTCCGGGTAGCCTTTTCCAGGCAGTTTTCTCCGAGATGGCAGGCAATCTTGAGAAAACCGACCTTTACTACGAGAGGAACCTCGCGGACGCGCTACTTGAAATGCACTCCGGAGGGTTATTGGCCTCATGCCACGATGTGTCTGATGGCGGTCTGCTCGTTGCCCTGGCCGAGTGCTGTATCCTCGGCGGTGTTGGGGTGGATCTCAGACTGCCTGAGAGCATTGAGTTCCTGTTCGGGGAGGGTAGGGGAGCGTTCGTGGTTAGCGTGAGGCCCGGGAACGAGGCTGGTGTCCTTCAAATTGCCGATAAATATAGGATTCCAGCGATGGAGCTGGGGAAGACCAGGGGCAATGAATTCCTCCTTAACGGCAAGGGGATCGGCCTGCCGGCTCTCCGCGAGGCATTCTCGTCAATAGAAAGGGAGATGGAACCTTGAAGGCTGGAGTCGTCATATTTCCCGGTTCAAACTGCGACCAGGACGCCCTGCACGCGCTCAGGGTAGCTGGCATACCAGCGGAGTTCATCTGGCACAAAGATACTCACCTTGATGGCTACGGTTTGGTGGTGTTGCCAGGCGGCTTTTCCTATGGTGATTACCTCAGGGCAGGCTCAATAGCCCGTTTCTCGCCAGTGATGGACGCGGTTATTGACTACGCTGAAAAGGACAAAGGCCTTGTCATCGGGATATGCAACGGCTTCCAGATACTCACGGAGGCTGGCCTCCTGCCGGGCGCGCTGGCGAAAAACATAACCAGGCGTTTCATATGCAAGACCGTTGAGCTTTTGGTTGAGAACCCGGACACCCCCTTTACCTCTACCTACCAAAAGGGCCAGATAATCCGGATGCCAATAGCCCACTCCGAGGGCAGGTATTACCTGCCCGGCCATGAGCTTGAAAAACTTGAAAAAGATGGCCTCGTTGTATTTCGCTACCACGAGGAAAACCCGAACGGCAGTCTTAACGCCATAGCCGGAATAATAAACCCTCGCGGGAATGTCCTGGGCATGATGCCTCACCCGGAGCGCAACTCGGAGCACATCCTGGGAGACGCGACAGGCCTCGGCATATTTCTGTCAATCAAAAAAACCCTCGGGTTCTAGCCGGGATAGTGCGCCCGCCCTTCCCAAAGCCGGATAATATTAACTTGCGCAAGCTCCTCAAGGTCGTCATCCGTGGCGCTGTCCAGGGCGTTGGCATGAGGCCGTTTATTGCGAGGCTGGCCCGCGAACTCGGTATTTCCGGTTGGGTCCTTAACTCCGAGGAGGGCGTTTTCATTGAGGCTGAAGCTGACGAACCCGCTCTTTCCCGGTTTCTCAGGAGGATTGAGTCCGATCCCCCTCCCGCGTCCAGGATATACTCCCTTGAGTTCTCCTGGCACGACCCGGTTGGCTACAAGGGTTTTGAGATAAGGCAGAGCGTGAAATCCGCCAGGCCAACCGTCCTGGTTCTTCCGGATATTGCCACATGTGAGAAGTGCCGCCAGGAACTCTTTGACCCGGGCGATCGCCGGCACCTTTATCCCTTCACCAACTGCACGGATTGCGGGCCCCGTTTCTCCATAATAGAAGCCTTGCCCTACGACAGGCCCATGACAACCATGAAGGCCTTCCGGATGTGCGGGGAATGCCAGGCCGAATACGATGATCCCGAAAACAGGCGTTTTCACGCCCAGCCCAACGCGTGCCCTGCCTGCGGGCCATCTGTCTGGCTGGAGCTCCCCGATGGCCGGGATACATCCAGGGATTCCAATGCCATCAGGGAGGCCGCTAAGCTTCTGAGCCTGGGCCGGATAGTCGCGGTCAAGGGCCTCGGCGGTTTTCACCTGTTCTGCGACGCGAGGAAACAGGAGGCTGTAAGAGCCTTGAGGGAGAGAAAACGCAGGTATGAGAAACCCCTCGCGGTGATGTTCCCGGATCTCAGTGAGATAAAGAAGAGGTGCTTCGTTAGGCCTGAGGAATCAAGGGCCCTTCTTTCCCCTGAGGCTCCGATAGTTCTTCTCAAAAAGCGCCCTGATTCCGATATTGCCCCTGATGTTGCGCCCGGCAACCCATACCTGGGCTGTTTTCTGCCATATACGCCCCTGCACCACATCCTGATGGCCTCGGTTGGGTTCCCGTGCGTGGCTACGAGCGGCAATCTGACGGACGAGCCAATGGCCACGGATAACAGCGAGGCTCTTGAGAAACTTAGGGATATAGCCGACGCTTTCCTCCTGCACGACAGGCCAATAGCCAGGCGGGTTGATGATTCTGTCCTCTTTGTTTTTAGCAAGACCCAGGTTCCAGTAAGGAGGGCGAGGGGTTTCGCGCCGTTGCCGATAAGGGTCAAGCGCGATCTGCCTAAAATCCTCGCTCTGGGCGGCCACCACAAGAACACCATCGCCATAGCTGTTGGCCAAAATGTGTTTATATCCCAGCACATAGGAGACCTTGATACCCCCGAAGCACTATCAGCTTTCAGGGAAACCGTTTCTGACATGATGCGCCTGTGGGAGTTTGAACCTGAGGCTGTTGCTGTTGACATGCACCCGGATTACACATCGTCCCGTTTCGGCGAGGGTCTCGGTCTTCCAGTTATCCGCGTCCAGCACCACCACGCCCACCTCGCGTCCGTGTCCGGCGAGCACGATGTTGACGAACCCGTTCTCGCGTTTTGTTGGGATGGCACGGGCTGGGGGCCTGATGGCACGGTCTGGGGAGGGGAATTTCTCGTCGGAGATTGGAGGGATTACGAGCGAGTTGCCCGTTTCAGGCCCTTCAGGCTCCTCGGCGGCGAGGCATCCATAAAGGAACCCGCGCGTTGCGGCCTCTCGTTGCTCCTTGAGGCCATGGGTTCCGAGGCGCCTGAAATGGATCTGCCCCCCATCTCGCATTTTTCCCCGGATCAGTTCGCTGTCCTCCTCAGGATCTGGAAGACCGGCTTTCGCTCGCCCATGACCTCCGCGCTTGGCAGGATATTTGACGGGGTCGCGTCAATCCTGGGCATAAGGCAGAGGGTATCCTTTGAGGGCCAGGCCGCGATGGAGCTGGAGTTTGCCTGTCGGCCCGCGAGGGGTTATTACGAATACGAGATAGTCAGGAATGGCGAGCTCATTGAAATTGACTGGCGGCCCATGGTCCGGGAGATAGTCCGGGATATCGGAGAAGCCAAAAGCAAAGCCACCATCGCTATGAGATTTCACAGAACCGTGGTAAGGTCAGGGCTTGAGATCGCGAGCATCCTCGGCCACGACAGGGTTTTCGTTTCAGGGGGCTGTTTCCAGAACAGGGTTTTGCTGGGGCTCCTGGTGGAGGAGGCCGGGGATATCCGTGTTTACTGGCACCAGCGCGTCCCCCCGAACGACGGGGGTCTTTGCCTGGGCCAGGCGTTGATCGCGGGGACGAGGTTCGCGGAGGAGATGTAGGCCAGGCGCTTTTGAAACGCAGGCGAGGCGCCCACGTTATCAATCGCGGGGATAATTTCACCATTTCATTCCTGGAGCGGGTTTCAACCTACCAGGGGCAGGCACAAGACTGCCCCTACAATTTGCCCTCGGAAACCGATCGGATTTGCCCACGGGCCAGGCTCCGGTTCATAATTTATCTCGTGGCCATTCCCTTTTCCGACTTCCGAAAAAAAGAGCGGGTTGATGAGGCCCTCGGACAGATAGCCTCCCTTGCCGGGAAATTGCCTGGCCCCGTCAAGCTCATGCATGTCTGCGGCTCGCACGAGCACACCCTGGTCAGGTGGGGGCTTAGGTCCCTCTTGCCGAAAAACCTTGAGCTGGTTTCCGGGCCCGGTTGCCCGGTTTGCGTAGCGTCGTCCCAGGAGGTCAGGGAGGCTATTGAAATCGCGGAGCGCGGGGCTATTCTCTGCACATTCGGGGACATGATCAGGGATGTCACGCCATACGGCTCCCTCGCTGAGGCTAAGGCACGGGGCCTTGATGTTCGGATAGTCTATTCTGGCCTGGACGCGGTCAGGATAGCCCGCGAGAACCCCGAAAGGGAGGTCGTTTTCTTCGCTATTGGCTTTGAGACAACGGCCGCGCCGACCGCGGCCCTGGCCCTCTCGGAACTGCCGGATAATTTCTCTTTCCTGACATCCCACAGGCTGACGCCGCCGGCCGTTGAGGTTCTGATAGCTGAGGGGGTTCCTCTCCGGGGGATAATCGCGCCGGGTCATGTCTCCTCTATAGTTGGCGCTGAGGCCTGGCGAGTTTTCCCAGAAAAACACGGCATCCCAACGGCCGTTGCGGGGTTTGAGCCTCTGGATGTGCTCCTGGGGATAATCGCGCTCCTGGATGATATTCTCAAGGGCAGGGCCGGCCTCCACAACGAATACGCCAGGGTCGTGAAGAGCGAAGGAAACGCCAGGGCCCAGGAGATCATGAGAAAGGCCTTTGATGTTCGCGAGGCGTTCTGGCGGGGCCTGGGCATGGTTCCCGCTTCCGGGTTGTTCCTGAGGGATGACCTTGCCCATCTTGACGCCAGGCGAAGGTTCGGGGTTGAGTATCACGATCACGCGGAGGATATGCCAGAAGGTTGTTCGTGCGGCCTTGTGGTTACCGGCAGGGCATACCCCACGGATTGCCCGTTGTTCATGTCCGCTTGCAGGCCAGAGAACCCCCATGGCCCATGCATGGTCTCGGTTGAGGGAACGTGCTACATATGGGCAAAAGGGAGGATTGGGTTTTAGGGCGTTGAGCGAATTTCCCCCTTTTTCGTGGTTGATGTCCATGGCTTGATTGCCCCATAATCTCTTTGTGCAAAAGGTTCGCGTCGGTAGCCTTGAGCTCAGGAATCCAGTGATGCCCGCCTCAGGGACCTTTGGTTTCGGATATGAGCTTCTGGACAGGCTCCCCGTGGCAAGGCTCGGCGCCATAGTCACCAAGGCCGTGACCCTTAAGCCACGGATGGGGAATCCTCCCCCACGCGCGCAGGAAACCCCTTGCGGAATGCTCAACTCCGTTGGCCTGGAGAATCCTGGCCTTGACGCGTTTCTCTCGGACATTCTGCCACGGATAAAGGGCATTGGCCCACCGATCATCGTCAACATCGCGGGGGAACGGGCCCAGGATTACCTCGTGCTCGCGGAGGCCCTTGACCCCGCGGACGGCGTCTCTGGCCTTGAGGTGAATGTCTCGTGCCCGAATGTTGAGGCCGGGACGGAGTTCGGCAGGAACCACGCGGCGCTTGAGGCCCTTGTCCGGAAGCTCAAGGGCAAAGCGGACAAGCCCATCTGGGTAAAGCTGACCCCTTTTCTAACGGATGTCATCTCCGAGGCAAAAGCCGCTGAAAGGGGCGGCGCTGACGCTCTGGTCGTGGCCAATACCTACAAGGGGCTGTGGGTAAGGGAGGATGGCTCGGAATTTGTTGGAGGACTATCCGGCCCGGCAATAATACCCCTGACGCTCTTTCTCGTTCGTGAGGTCTCCTCGGCCGTGAGGATTCCCGTCATCGGCGTTGGGGGAATAAGAAACGCTGATGATGTCCGGCGCTACATTAAGGCCGGCGCTGTTGCCGTCCAGGTCGGCACGGGGAACCTGGTTGATCCGGCATGCATGTTTCGGATAATTGAGGAGATGAATTGAGTCTTCCATCTTAAGGCGACACCTCGTGTCCTCTGGCAGGGTTAGATGAAATGGGATCAGGAATTTTCTAGCGGAGCATTGCTTGCTCAGGTTAGAACGCGAGAGCGAGCGAATATTATCGGGAAATTATCTCATTGCCACGATCAGGCCAACAATTAACCCGTTGCCCGCTCCTCCAAGAAGAAAAAAGAAGCCTTGATCAACCTACTCCGGCTCCATCCCCTCAAAAAAAGGCCTCCTCATTCTCTTAACCGGCATTCCGTCGCTCCAGTTGCCCATGAACAATTGCTCCGGCGTCCCCCCGAGCGCGTAGTGTTTGTTTTTGCCGTAGAAGGCCGCGTCGCAAAGCCCATCAAAGAGCTTCCACCACCCATACCAGTCCAGCGCGTCAACATTGGCGCCGGATTTCCCGTAAAACCTGGTTATGATGCTGGCCGCGCAACAGCCCATGCCCGGGAGTCCCGCGAGCGCGGATATGTGATCCGCGTAGAGTGGCGGAAAACCCCGATCGTCCGACATCGCGATGAGAAAATCCTTGTTCGTGTCCGGAACCTGGACTGCCCGCAGGATCATCTGTTCCGAGAGCTCACTTCCGACCACGAAGTCATCCTCTCCCGCAATCGCCACCAGCAGGGTATTCGGGTGAATCCTCTCTGGCTGAAAAGAAGGCAGGGGTTTTCCCCCTCCCTGAACGGACATCACGGCCTTTGGCCTTGGTAGTCCCAGTGAGTCCCAGGACGACGCTATGCAAAAGGCCATCATCCCGCCTATTGAGTGGCCGACAATCGCGAAACGGGAAGTATCAGGAATGACGCCCAACAAGGGGACAATCTCCAGCGCTTTTCTTGTTGCTTCAACTGCCTCCGCGAACATGTCTGGCCTGGGATGAAAGGGGCTTTTTTGATACCTGGGATAGATTACTATATTCCCCTTCCGGGTCAGGTGGCTCAGCCAGGCACCGAACCCGACCGGATCAACCTCAAGCCACCCGTGGAGAAACAGGATCACGGGTGCCTCTTTTGGTTTAGGGTCCGAGGGCAGAAAAACCCAGAACGCCTTTTCGTCCTCCCCGAACTTTTTCGTGGTGTAGGAACGGTGCGGGTAATCCTTTCCCCCGGGTCCGACCTCGGGCTGGGATGGGCCTGATACGGCGAGGAAAACTGCCAGTAACATCCTGAAGATTATAATCCTGGGGAACCCGCAACTCGCAACCCGCGACTCTCAACCAGTATAATATTCCCATGAACTGGATCTGGCTCGTTATTACTGTTGTTGTGCTTGCTGGCGCGGCATGGCTCATTTGGCGTTTCGGAACCAGGGTCGTGGTGACCGAGCGTCAGGGCGAGATAGTCACAATCAGGAAGCTCAAGCTTTCCCCTACCCTGATTATAATCATATCAACGGCCATCGTGCTCCTGGGGCTCTTCTCAACCATTAGGGTCGTCCCCGTCGGCAATGTGATGGTGAAGTTCAATGTGATCTCAAAGAAATACGAGGTCTCAGGCGAAGGCGTTGCTTTCCTGCCGCCCCTCGTCTACAACATCTACATCTACGACATGCGCCGCCAGGACTACACCATGAGCTCCGTGGGCGAGGGCCAGAAAAAACCGCCCCGCGCGGACGAGACCCTTTGGTCGCCAACAAAAGAAGGGCTTTCCGTTGGTATAGACCTGACGGTCTGGTATAGGCTTAACCCTGACCAGATAGTTGATATACACAAGCGAATAGGCCCTGACTACGAGGAAAAGATAATCAAGCCCGCGTGTCGTTCCGTGACCAGGCATGTCATATCAAAATACAGCATAATGGAGGTCTATTCCGCGCGGCGCAAGGCAATAGAGGACGAGATATTCGGCACCCTGAAGGGCCTACTTGAGAAGGATGGCTTCATCATAGAAGGGGTAATGCTCCGGGATGTCCACTTCCCGCCGGATTTCTCCAAGTCCATAGAACAGAAGCAGATAGCCCAGCAGGAAGCAGAGCGGATGAGCTATGTCCTTGAGAAGGAGCAGAAAGAGGCCGAGCGCAAGAAGATAGAGGCAGAGGGAACCGCGCAGGCAATACACATAGTCTCGCAGGAGCTCAAGCGCAACCCGGAATACATCACATACATGTATGTTGACAAGCTCTCAGACGATGTCCAGGTCATAATCTCGGACCAGGGAACAATCCTAAACCTGGGGGAGCTGAAGAAGGGGAGGTGAGGGTTGAGAAAATTGAGAGAGAAAGTGGTGGCCGCCCTGGAAAGACAGGGCTATGGTTTTGATGGGACGCGGATAATCCCACCTGAGCTTACCAAAGAGAATATCCGCTGGATGAACGTCGCAGCAGTGGAGGAAGCCAGAAAGAAGGCAAGTAGATTGGCAGGAGTTGAGGATAGATTGCTGGCCACGATGGCCTCGGGGCCTGATGTAGATGTTGAACGAATAATGCCTAGGCTCATACCTGTGAACTCTGATACCTTTGAGTCGGACACATTTCGTTACTTCGCGCTTCACTGGAGTATACCGATCTCAGCGGGCTATGGGAGAAGATTGCGTTTTCTCATCCAGGATGAGAGCAACGGCAAGTATATGGGGATTCTTGGCCTGGGTGACCCTGTCTTCAATCTGGGGGCCAGAGACGAATGGATTGGCTGGGATTACGAAACCAGGAAAAGAAACCTTTATCATGTGATGGATGCCTTTGTCTTGGGGGCTATTCCTCCTTACAATGCGCTTCTGGTCGGGAAATTTATAGCAATGGTCGCGGTTTCAAGGGAGATAAGGGAATATTTTGCTCAGAGGTACTTAGGTAAGAAGACCGTCATAAAAGGGAGAGAAATTTCGCCAGATCTGGCACTAATTACAACCACTTCCGCCTTGGGACGTTCCTCCATCTATAACCGATTGAAGTTCAAGGACAGGTTTATCCTCTGTTCCATCGGGTTCAGCAGGGGCTGGGGCACATTCCACCTGTCCGATGGCGTCTATTCCGGGCTTCTGGAGCTTGTGCGGAGAAAGGCTATTGGAACTGCCAAATCAGAAGGTTGGGGAGGGGGAGAATTCAGGAACAAGTGGGAGGTCGTCAGGAAGGGACTTAGATTGCTTGGTTTTTCAGGAGATTGGCTAAATCACGGGGTTCTTCGGGAGGTTTTCGTTGGGCCGACAGCCCGGAATTCGCGCGAGTTTCTTTTGGGACAAACAAACACCTTGGAATATTACCCCGAAGGGATTGAGGATTACTGGGAGTTTTTCAGGGAACGTTACCTTTTGCCCAGGGCCAAAAGAAAGCCTGATTATTTACGCTTTGATAAGGAGGAATGGAGGCTATGGAAGAAATAATTGGCGAGGAGACCTTTCAGGGGCTTCCAGGCGCGCTAGTGGATAAGTTGATAAAATGTGTAGAGGAGGAACTTGGCGAAAGGGTTCTTAGGAATCTAGAATCCCTCAAGTCCATCAGGGCAAACGCCAGGGAATCCCTTAGGAATGCAGGACTTATGAGACGCCTTGATGATCTCTCCAGGCCACATGCCCCTCCTACTACCTGTGGTGTTGATGGGTCTTACGGCGTAGAGAAATTGCTTGGGTATGATCTTGTCGTGTGCGTGGGTTTGGCCGTAGAAGGTCTGATACCCCCCCAGGAGACCGGATTTTGGCCTGAACCCAGATTTGAACCCTTCATGAGTCTTGAAGAACACAGGGATGAAAATACTGTCCTGACCAGGGCCTTAATGATGTGTTCTGAACTTCAGAAGGCGGTTGAGGCGCCTCATAACGTAGTTTTCCTTGACGGATCACTTACTACCCCGATAATTTACCTAAATCAAGGACTCAGCAAGATTAGCGGTGTTAAGAAGGGTGACTTACGCGATAAGCTAGCGGAGAAAGCTTCGGAAGCGGTGAATTATTACTCACAGATACTTACACTCCAACGCGGGGATCACATTTTTGTCGGTGTTCCCAAATATACCACAAAGAGAGAGATAGGCTCAAAACTCGGAATGGGCGATTTTGATGATAGGGCACTTACTACTTTGATACTTGAACCTGGAGAATTAGCTGGCCCTGTGGATATGGAGCAGCCCCAGGAGTCCGGATGGAGTGGATGGCATTTGAATAGAGAATTTTTAAGGGAGGAAGCTCACGAGAGTGCGGTGCAGGTTGAGCAGGCTTTGTCTAAGATAAGAATTGTCTATTACAAGCCAGCACAACATTCTCCAGCCCTCCGCCTGGAGTTTCCTGAGTATGTGGCCTCTAATGAGATTCGGCTAGCAATTGTTTTGGAAGCTGTAAGGGATCAGTCCTCCATACCTGGACTCGTGGAACCATATCCCCTATACTATGCCGACAGGATGGCCAAGAGCATATGGGTATCCATACCAGCAATAAAACAGATTCTAACCAGAAGATCCGTGGAGGGCTACTCCGGGAAGATTGAGGATGTCTTTTTTGCCCTCCACGGATACAGAACCGAAAGGGGTGCGCCATGAACGAAGAGAAAAAAACCATAGAGCAGTGTTTGGGCAATCTGGAGCGCTTTGGAGCCATAGGCTCGCCGTCCAGCACATCATCCCTGACCCTTGACATACTTGGAACCGCCGTTGACAGGAAACTGCTTGGAGAGCTGGCCGCATTCAGGTTTCAGCAGGATGGCAGGGATCACCTTGCCCTGGGCCAGATAACCGAGATAAACCTCAGGAATGTCTGGCTTGAAAATCCCACGATGCGAAGCATAGTCCGGCAAAAGGGCAAGCTTGAACCCGTAAGTGAGAGACAGGACACCCACACTGCTACTCTGAGCCTGGGAAGCGTTTTTGATGTGGGCGGCGAATCGTCAAGGCCCTCAATTTTGGGTACAGTGCCCTCCACTGGAACCGAGATCAGGCTGGTAGACGATGATCTTCTTAACATCCTCTTGAGGCCTTATCGGGCCGAGATATTCTATCTAGGCCATGTCTATGGTTCCAGGCCTAAACTGCCCATGTGGTTCAAACACTTCGGGTCGGGGCCAGGGGGCGCGGGGGAGGCCTATCATATCGGGATATTCGGCAAAACGGGATCAGGTAAGTCAGTCCTGGCCAAAATGATCCTTTTAGCCTACGCGAGGCATCCGGAGATGGGAATCTTCATTATTGATCCGCAAGGGGAGTTTTCCATGAGCTTTGGACAAAGCGATTTATTTGCCAGCGCCCCGGATATGCGGAACATCCTGAATGGCACCTCACTGGATAAGATGGGGCGATCCTATAGGGTTTACAAAATCAATGAACTGAGGCTGGATAGGTTTGATCTTTTCGCTGAGCTTCTGATAGATCTGAATTTCATGCAGGAAATTGGAATAAAGTGGCCTCAATATGCAGAGAGTGTCGGAGACTACCTGATAGATTTTCTAAGAGACTCTAATACACCTCTAAAGAGGATTCATAGTGGAGGCCGGGACCTCTTTATACGGGCTATGAGATACATAGAAGAAAGGATTCCTCGGATATATAGCCAACAAGCAGGACAAGAGAGGATGAAAGATCTTATTGGGGGGGCTATCGCCGGTGATAACTCTAGGGCCTGGAGAATATGGAGTAAGGTTTCCAGACTATTCAGTGATAGTGCAGGCGGAAAGGAGATCTCCGAGATTGTCAGGGAGGGAATAGCATCGGAGCAGAAATTTATGATCCTGATTGATCTTTCAAGACCCCTAGAAGGAATAGAAGAACGAATATGGGATGACAAGGTAAAACCGTTATTGATAAAGAGGTTCTTACAGGAGATACGATCTATGGCTGAGCAGGCTTTTTATTCCAGAGTCAGCTATAATTCTTTAGTAGTTATAGATGAGGCCCATAGATTAGCACCTGCAACGGGTGTGGAGGACGAAAGGCGAGATATAAGGAATATTCTGGTTGATTCTGTGCGTACCACACGCAAATACGGCTTAGGATGGATGTTCATCAGTCAAACTATTCAGAGCCTCCACAAAGACATAGTTCTGCAATTGCGAACGATGTTTTTTGGATTTGGTCTTGGTTTTGGGTCCGAGCTCCAATCGTTAAGAGAAGTTTTAGGTGGAGATAAGGACTGGCTAAGGTTATACCAATCCTTTAAGGATCCCCAGTCTGCTTTGAGTTCTGAGACAAAGGAATTCCCCTTCATGGTTGTTGGGCCGGCCTCACCATTATCCTTCTCAGGGACCCCGTTATTCTTCAACGCATTCACCAGGCCAGACGAATTCCTTGAGGCCAACGGTTTGAAATGACCCTCTGGCTTGACCTCGCCAATTCCCCGCATGCCCTTTTTTTCAGGCCGATAACCGAAATCCTGCGAGGCAAAGGCCACGCTGTCCTCACCACGAGCAGGCATTTCGGAAACACCCTTGAGGTCGCCAGGCTTCTCGGTTTTGACCCTGTGGTAATAGGCCAGCACGCCGGCAGAGGATTCCTGAGAAAAACATTGAACCTGTTCGGCCACGCGAGGGAGCTCGCCAGCTGGGCAAGGGACAAGGCTTTTGATCTGGCCATGTCCCACAATTCCTATTCTCAGGCAGTCGCGGCCCGGTGGGCAAGGATTCCCTTTATAACCTTCATGGACTACGAGGGCCAACCCGCTAACAGGATAGCCTTCAGCCTCGCCGTGGCGGTCTTTGTGCCGGAGGCCTTTCCGGTTGAAGCCGCAAAAAGGCAGGGAGCGCGCCGGGTAATCCCCTATCCCGGCTTCAAGGAGGAGGTGTATCTCGCTGATTACGGGCCCGGTCCCTCGCCATACCCGGAGATGGGCCTGGGCCAGGATGAGATAATAGCTCTGGCGCGTGGCCCAGCGACCTATGCGGCATACGGCAAACAGAGCCCGGTTTTCTTTTCCGTTGTTGAGAACCTGCTTTCCAGGGCTATCCGGGTGGTCTTGCTACCCAGGACGAAAGCCCAGGCGGAGTGGGGGAGGAGCCGCGGTGCGACCATCCCTGAGAGGGCCTATTACGGCCCCGACCTGGTCTGGCACGCTGATCTGGTCATCGGCGCCGGGGGAACCATAACCAGGGAGGCGGCCCTGCTTGGTGTTCCCTCGTTCACGACATTCGCTGGCGAGCTGGCTGGGGTTGACAGGAGTTTGATAGAAATGGGTCTCCTTTTTGATCTCAGGGACGGGGATGTCTCCAGGATACGCCTTGAGAAAAAATCCATCGTTGAACCCAGGCCGCTGAATTCCGATCTTAAAGCCATGATAGTTAGCGTGATCCTGGAGCTGGCGGAGGAATTCAGCAGGAGCCCCTGAAGCCTTCGTGGTTGAAAGGCCCCGCGCCCCTGCGCCAAAATATGCACATGAAGGACTTCGTCAAACTCGTTCTCGGTTTCCTTGAGCAGGAAAAGCCAGATTACGCTGATGTCCGTGTGGTCTCCTCAAAAGAAGAGGGGATCTCCGTCAAGAACGGCCAGGTTGATAGCTTCTCAATCGGCGAGGATGTGGGTTTTGGCGTCAGGGTTTTCATCCGTGGATTCATGGGTTTCGCGTCCAGCAACCGGCTGACGCCGGATGAGGCTGAGAGGGTTGTCAGACACGCGGCCGCGATGGCCAGGGCATCGGCTCTGCCGGGTGGAAAGACCTATGAGCTCGCGCACGAGGAACCCGCTGTTGGGACATACGCCACCCCGATCAAAAAGGATCCTTTCACTGTTCCGGCGGAGGAAAAAATAGGGCTTTTGATGAGGGTGGACGAGGCGCTTTCCCGCGAGGAGTCCGTCAAATTGCGCGTCTCTCACCTGCGCTTCATCGTTGACCGCAAAATATTCGCGGACACCAGGGGCAGTTTCACCGAGCAGACAATATACCACACTGGCGCTGGTTACACGGCATACGCGATGGGCGATGGATTGCTCCAACAGAGGTCCTATCCCGCTAGCCACGGCGGCAACATGCGTGCTGGGGGCTGGGAGTTTGTTGAAGAGCTTGACCTTTTGGCTCATGCCGAGCGCGTCGCTTCCGAGGCCGCTGGGTTGCTAAAGGCCAAGCCGGCCCCTGAGGGCGAGATGGATATCGTGATTGGCACCCACCAGATGGCCCTCCAGGTTCACGAGTCCATAGGCCACGCGCTTGAGCTGGACAGGGTCCTCGGCTACGAGGCCTCTTACGCCGGGACATCCTTTGCCACACTTGAGAAGCTTGGCAATTTCCGGTATGGTTCTGAGATCCTGAACATCGTTGCTGACACCAGGACCCCCGGCGGACTCGGCACATTTGGCTGGGACGATGAGGGCACATCCGCGAGGACAGAACCCCTGGTCAAGGACGGTATCCTGGTCAATTACCTCTCCTCAAAGGACACCTCGCCCGCCATAGGAAAACCCTCAACGGCCGCGGCCAGGGCCTCCTCCTGGAGCAGGATACCCATAGTCAGGATGGTCAATGTGAACATGCTCCCTGGTGACAAGAGCTTTGAGGAGCTTCTGGCCATGGTTGACGACGGGATTTTCGTTGATACCAACAGGTCGTGGTCAATAGACCAGAAAAGGCTTAACTTCCAGTTCGGGACAGAGATAGGTTACCGGATACGCAAGGGCAAGCTCGCGGAGATGGTCCGTAATCCGATTTACTTTGACATAACCCCGAAGTTCTGGGCAAAGCTCACGGCAATGGGCAAGGACTGGGAGCTCTGGGGGGTTCCGAACTGCGGCAAGGGCGAGCCGGGCCAGACCATGCGCGTTGGCCACGGCACCAATCCCTCCCTGTTCAGGGGGGTCAGGGTCGGAAACGCTGGTTAGAATCAGACGGGGGCTTGTCCCTTTTCGGGTGGCGTAAAGGCCCTTTCTGTTTCCTTCTCAATATACCAGCCACCTCAGGCCCGGCTCACACTGCCAGTAGATGTCCATGGTCGCTGAGGGATAGCCGCTGTCGTCCGGGTTGTAATCCTTGATCAGAAACTTGCCGAAGTGATCGCCTGGCCCCAGGCTCCCGTCCGCGCCTTCGTCATACCAGAACGCACCGACCTGGTTGTCGTCCAGGGGGGAATCCTGGGGGAATTTCTGGTAATAGTAGCCGAGGCCAGGTGCCATGTTTATGTCGCCTATGTTGCCCGATTCTCCGTGGAAGCCCACATCCAGGTTGGGGTTCCAGCCTCCTCCGTCTGACCAGTTGGTGTTCAGCCACGCCGTATCCGCGGCGTCATCATTCATATACCACGCCGCGGTTTGTCTGCCTGTATCAACGGCCGTGGCGTTGCCCAATGAGTCAAATCTTACCCAGGAAGGGTGGTCAGGATCAGGGTCGTTTATTGTCCAGATCTTCACGCCCGGGCTCAGCGTCATCTCAAAGCTGATGCTACCGGACGAGTCCACGCCAACCGCGGTCACCGTGAGGGTTTTGCCAGGGGTTGTGACCGTGTAGGTCGTGGCTGTCACGCCAGCGACCGAATCGCCATCCACATCAATCCTGTAGTATTCCGCGCCCTCAAGCTCGTTCCAGCTGAGCTTCACAGAGCCGCCATTGTCCACGATCTCATAGCTCAGGTTCAGCGGGCCGGGCTCTTTGGGGCTGCACCCTGAGCTCGTGAGGGCCATCAGAGCCAGTAGGGGATACGTCTTTCTCATACTGAACCTCCTATCGTTTGTCTTCATATGTTAAGGCCAGGGGACGCTCAGCAACAATTGAAATGGCCCGCGCCCACGGGTTATCATTTGGCCAAAACCGGAGGTTTTTGAAATGAAGAAATACCTGACCATGGCCGTCCTGGCCGTCCTGGCTTCGGGCTGTGCTACCGTTGGCTCTGTCAAGGCCCTGGAGAAGCGGGTCGCGAACCTGGAAAAGAAGATGGCCAGGGTGGAGGCGATGGCCGAGGAGAACAAGACCTACTCGGACCAGCTCAAGGGCAGGATAGACCAGCTCGCCAAGGAATACGACCTGATATACGAGCAGGTTTTTCCGACAGACGGCAGGCCGAACAAGCCAAAGTAGGCAGTCCGGATGACTGCCTACCCCTGGATCAGTAGCCCAGGGCTATACGGGTTCCTGGTTGATAGTTTAAAGGCCTGTTTTTGATTTTTCGCGACCCTTGCTCTGAGACTCCCTGAAAATTCCCGTTTTATTATCCCTTCGTGGCATGGAGGTCTTCGTTGATCTCACCGAGGCCGTTGGCTGGAATTTTCGGGGGATAAAAAAGGGGGCCTTTAGGCCCCCTGGTTTTGTCGTTGGCTAGGTTTTAGTCAACGACCCACCTGAGCATGGGCTCGGACTGGTAGTAGATGTTGGATGTCGCGGAGGGGTAGCCGCCGTCGTTCGCGTTGTAGTTGGTGACGACGAACTTGCCGAAGTGATCGCCAACGCCGATCGCGTTGTCCGCGCCAGCGTCAAGCCAGAAGGTGCCGAACTGGTTGGAACCGAGGCTGGAGCCGTGTGGGTAATCCTGGAAGTAGCCGCCGGGAGCGGGGGCAACGAGGATGTCTTCAATCGGGCCGGTCTCAACATTGAAGCCAACATCCAGATTGGGGTTGTTGCCACCAGCGCCTTCGTAGTTGGTAGCGAGCCAGGATTCGCCGCCGGCATCATCCATATACCAGGCCGCGGTTGTGCTCCCGGAAGAAGGCACAGCAGTGGCGTTGCCCGAGGCGTCAAAGCTCACCCAGGAAGGATGGTCGGGCAAGGGGTCGTTCTTTGACCAGACCTTCACGCCTGAAGAGACCACCATGTCAAAGGTGATGGTCCCGCTCAGGAGTGGGTCAGTCCCGACCGCAGTCACGACTATCTCCTTGCCAGGGTTGTTTTCGGTCACATCGTAGGTTGTGGTGGTGTTGTCCGCTGTGGAGTCTATTACAACCCCGTCCACGGCTATGGTGTAGTAGTCAGCGCCGTCTATCTCGTCCCATTCCAGGCTCACTGTCCCGCCGTTGTCGGTCACGGTGTAGGTCAGGCCTATGGTGTTGGGCGTTTCGCCATCGCAGGTGCCGCCCACCAGGAACATGCCGCCTACCAGGAGCAGTCCAGCCATTGTGAGATACATCTTCCTCATGTCTGTTTAACCTCCGTTAAAAGAGCTTGCTTACTTTCCGCCAGTGGGCCTTCCACCAGTGCCACCGCCGCCGCTGGTGCCGCCCTTACCGCCGGTGGGGGGCTTTGTGCCGCCGCTGGTCGTGGTCTTCTTCCCTGCCTTCAGGGAGTCAACCGCTATGATCAGCGTTTCTACCTGGTCCTCCAGGGTTGTGACCCTCTTGTCCAGGTCGGAGACATCGTCCTTGACCTCTGTTATGCTGGTCTGGATATCTTCCAGAGCCTTCGCCGCCTGCCCCATCTGACCGCATCCCACGGTCAGGAGAAGGCCACCGCCAACTAGCAATGCCATCAGATACCTCATCTTACAAACCTCCTAAAGGTTCAGTCCGAAAATTATAGACCCCCTTGTCAAGCTTTTGCAAGCTCCGTGGAGTGACAACCAACCTCTTCACAACCCTTTAGACCCTGGTTCCCCGGAAAATGTTCCAGTATTTCCTGGATAGGCGGGGGTCTATGCACTCCCCGCAATAGGGAGGCCCCTGGTGCAAAGACCAGGGGCTACCCCCTACAAAGCCGGGGCTACCCGGATTTTATTATTGGGATGGCCCCCCCAGGGGCCACCGGTTGAGAAGGTAAGAAAAGGCCCCTCGCGAGAGGGGCCTCTGTTTTTCGTGGAGAGGCTCTAGAACACGTGGCGCTCCTTGAACATCTTCATTTCCTCTTCCCTCTTGGATGGGACGCCCAGGAAACCTCCCGGGAATATGCCCCTGAGCTCAAGGGCCTTCACGACCCGGCCTACCGAGAGAACGAGCGCGGCGGTCCTGGGGTCAACCTTGTGCTTCTCGTATTTCTCAATTGTGTCCCAGAACGCCCTGCGCATTATTTCCGAGAGCATCCTGTCCACTTCCTCGTATTTCCACCAGTAGCGGAACCTGGCCTGGACCCACTCAAGATATGATACCGTGACTCCACCGGCGTTCGCGAGGATGTCCGGTATCACGAATATGCCCTTGTCATGGAGTATCTTGTCCGCCTCAAGGGTTGTGGGGCCGTTAGCGCCCTCTGCTATGAGCTTTGCCTTTATCTTGTCCGCGTTTTTCTCGGTTATCACCCTTTCTATGGCTGCCGGGACCAGGATGTCCACCTCAAGCTCAAGGAGCTCGTCGTTGGTTATCTTATCGGCATCAGGGTAGTCCGAGACGGTTCCGGTCTTGTTGGCGTGCTCTTTGACCTTGTGAAGATCAAGCCCCTTCTTGTTCAGGATGCCGCCGTGGACATCAGATACCGCGATTACCTTTGAGCCTGCTTCCGAGAGGAACTTCGCCGCGAACCACCCCACATTTCCGAACCCCTGAACAGCGGATACGGATGAGGCTATGGACATCTTCAGGTATTTAGCGGCTTCTTCAACTGTGTAGAAAAGCCCGAGCGATGTTGAAACCTCCCTGACCTGCGAGCCACCCAGATCCAGGGGTTTTCCCGTGATGACACCGGGCTCGGGGTAGCCCTTTATGAACGAGTGAGTGTCCATCATCCAGGCCATGTCCTGTGGCGTGGTGTAGACATCAGGTGCTGGTATGTCCTTGTCAACTCCGACCAAGGGGGTTATGGCCGCGAAGAAGGCCCGACTTATTTTTTCCTTTTCCCTGTAGGTCACTGAGCGCTGTCCCTTGCCGGGTTTTTCCCTGGGATCTGGATGCAGATCTGGCGGGAACTCAACTCCCCCCTTGCCGCCGCCGTAGGGTATGCCCACGACCCCGCACTTCCAGGTCATCCACGCGGCAAGGGATTTTACCTCGTCCATGTCCACCTGGTTGTGGAAACGGATGCCGCCTTTGGCGGGTCCCGGTATGGTCGTGTGTTCAACCCTGTGTCCTTTGAATATCCTTATGGTTCCATCGTCCATCTCCACCGGAAAAGTCACGGTGAGCTGACGCTCCGGTTCCGCGAACTTGTCCCTTATCCACTGGGGAAGGTTCAGGACTTCAACGGCCTTGAAAAACTGCTTTTGAGCCATCTGGTAAAGGCTTTCGGTTGGCATGATTGCCTCCTTGCGGTAAAATTAAGGTTTTCAGGCAAGATAATATTATACCGCATGGGTTGAGGCCGCGGCAAGGATTGAATTTGGACGAGGCCCTGCTTTATCCTTTTCACCCTGGGCCCATAGCTCAGTTGGCTAGAGCACCCGGCTGATAACCGGGAGGTGAGTGGTTCAAGTCCACTTGGGCCCATGCAGAGAAAAACCCGATATATTGGATAGGCGGGGTTCTTTGTAGCCCCGCAAAGCGCCCCTGGTGCAAAGACCAGGGGCTACCCTTAGAGAACATGAAACCCCTCTTCATTCACAATCTCTCCCAGGTTATCACCATGGCCGACGGGCTTTCCCCCATACCTGATGCGGCCATCCTGATTGAAGGCGAGATTATAAAGGCCATCGGCCCCCAGGATGAGATAAGACCCCTGGTTCAATTGGATTCCCAGCTTATTGACGCGGGGGGCCGTTGCGCCATGCCTGGCCTCATTGATCCCCACACGCATTTGGTTTACGCGGGGAACAGGGCTCAGGAGTTCGCCCAGAGGCTGGCCGGCGCGGACTACCTTGAGATACTGAAGGCCGGAGGGGGCATTCTGTCTTCCGTGCAGGCCACACGGTCTGCATCCGAGGAGGAACTTTATCTTCTGGCAAGGGCCAGGTTGATGGAGATGCTCTCGTGGGGCGTGACCACCACAGAGGCCAAGTCCGGCTACGGCCTGGCAACAGAACACGAGCTGAAACTGCTCCGGGTTGCGAAAATGCTTTCGGATGAGGGATGGCAGATAGTCCCGACCTTCATGGGCGCGCACGCGCTTCCCCCCGAGTTTAAAGATAAAAGGGAGGCCTATGTTGACCTAATTATAAACGAGATGCTCCCCGCGGCCAGGGAACTTGCTGTTTTCTGCGATGTCTTCATGGACGAGGGCGCTTTCACCGCAGAGGAAACGGATCGTATTTTTGCCAGGGCCTCTGAGCTCGGATACAGGTTGAAAATCCACGCTGATGAGCTGGCCCCGACCGGCGGCGCGGAGATGGCCGGTAAGTGGGGAGCGGTTTCAGCGGATCACCTCCTTCACCCTTCGGATGAGGGCCTTTCAGCCATGGCCAGTGCCGGAACCGTAGCAGTAATGCTCCCGGCCACATCCTTCACCCTGAGAAAACCCTACGCGCCCATTGAAAGATTCAGGGTCCATGGCCTTGTGGTTGCCATAGCGACGGATCACAACCCAGGCACTTCGCCCACCCTTTCCCTGGTCCTCGCGGCTACAATCGGAGTCCTGGCCGGCGGTTTAACCATTGAAGAAGCACTCACGGGAATGACCGCGAATGCGGCCCGTGCGCTCGGGATTGATGATCGCGGGGTTCTCGCTCCGGGCAAAAGGGCTGATGTTCTCATTCTGGACGCGGATGACCCGGCCCAGATGTTTTACCAGATTGGTAAAAGATTGACCTGGAGGGTTTTCGTGGGCGGGAAGGAGCTGTATTCCTCCGAATAAAGACCCGGCTTGATAGCCGGGCCATGTTTTTCCGTTGGGCGAGATCTAATAAGACTGAAATCCCTGGAATCCGCCAGAGGCCATTGCCATTATTGCTATGATGGCATATATACAGCCGGTTATGACTCCCAGGATGATGCCTATGAGCACCAGGATGCCCGTGACCAGGAAGTAGGTCTTTAGCTTTGACGCGAACTCCGCCAGGTCATCCGATGACTTTGAGACCAGGAATTGTTGCGCCCTTGAGCCTGCCTGGTAAAGGACAATACCAAGCCATATATAAAGGATTCCCACGAGCATGAGAGCGCTGGGAATGCCCATGATGATCGTGAGTATGCCCAGGAACTTTAGCCATCCCTTCATGCCCCGGAGGGCGGCCTCCAACCTGTAGTTTTCAATTATGCCGTTCATCTTCGTCTCCTTTCGGTTAGCTTGGAAATTCTAATGGGTGCAGGGGAGGCGGATCAAACGCGCGCGCCCCGCTCTCACGACCCCCTCCACCCCCTTACCTTGCCCTTTTTAAGGAGGGAGTCATACTGCCGCATGACCAGGTGCGCGTTTATCTGATTCACCAGCTCTAAGGCGACGCCAACCATGATCAGGAGTCTGGTTCCACCGAAATACATGGGGATGTTCAGTCCCTTGGTAATATACCAGGGAATAAGCGCTATGAAAGCGTAGAAAATGGCTCCGGGCAGGATTATCCTGGTCAGGACCCTGTCAATATACTCCGCGGTCTTCTCCCCTGGACGGATGCCCGGTATGAACCCTGAATAGCGCTGGAGGTTGTCCGCCATGTCCTTGGGGTTGACCACTACCGAGGTGTAGAAGTAGGCGAAGAATATTATGAGAACCGCGTAGGTTATGTCATAGACCAGGGTGCCGGGCTGGAACAGGTTCATTATCTGTTCTGCCCAGGGCGCGGCCGTGAATGTCTGGATGGTCTGGGGGAACATAAGGACAGACTGCGCGAATATTATGGGGATGACGCCCGCGGTGTTCACGGTGAGGGGTAGGTATGTTGCCTGGCCGCCATAGACCTTCCTTCCCACTACCCGCTTGGCATAGTGGATCGGGATTCTTCGCTGTGCCTCCGTGATTATGACAACCGCGGCCGTTATGGTTATCATTATTATTACGAGCGCGACCACTGATACCCAGCTAACAGCGCCGGATCGCCAAAGGGTTATCGTGTTCATGACCTCATTCGGGATTGAATCCAGTGTCCCGACGAATATCAGAACGGATATCCCGTTGCCTATGCCTCGCTCGGTTATCTGCTCGCCCATCCACATCAGGAACATCGTCCCGCCTATCAGGGTGATCATCACTGATATTGTGAACAGGGGCCCCGGGAAAGGAACGATGGGCAGTCCCGATGGACTGGTGAGCCTCTGCAGGAATGTTGATATGCCAAAAGCCTGTATTCCGGCGACGACTATGGTCAGGTATCTCGTCCACTGGTTTATCTTCCTACGGCCATGCTCTCCCTCTTTCTGGATACGCTCAAAGTATGGGACGGACGCGGCCAGGAGCTGGAACACGATGGACGCGGATATGTAGGGCATTATGCCTATGCCGAATATGGCCGCCCTTTGCAAAGCGCCCCCAACGAAGATGTCGTAAAGCCCGAAAACGGTTCCGGCCAGTGCCTCCCTGAAGAACTCACCCAGCGCGGCCGCGTTCACGCCGGGCATTGGGATGTGGGTTCCTATCCTGTATATGAGTATTAGTCCGAGGGTGAAAAGTATTCGCTGTTTCAGCTCCTCTATCTTGAATATATTCTGGGGTGATTGAAACATCAGCTTTCTCCCTCGGGCTCAGGTTCGCTACCCCCGCCATCCATTTCCTCTGCCCCCGTCTCAGGCTTCCCACCCTCCATGGCCTTATCTCTGGCCACGGGTGTTTTTGCCTTCCTGTCCCCTGACGCGGGTTCCTTTGATTTCTTTTCTGGCACGACCACCGTGCCGCCGGCGGCCTCAACCGCCTTTGCCGCGGACGCGGAAACGGCATCCAGTCTGACCGACAATTTCTTGCTCAGACTGCCATGGCCCAGTAGCTTCACGGGTAGCCTGCGACTTATCAATCCCCTGGCCCTCAGGGTCTCCGGTGTTACCTCCTCTCCGTCAGAGAATCGCGCCTGGAGGTCGCGGAGGTTCACCACCTGGTAGATTGTCCTGGTCGGGTTGTGAAAACCCCTCTTCGGGAGCCGCCTGTGCAGAGGGGTCTGGCCACCCTCAAACCAGGGCCCCTTGCCAGAGCCCCTTGAATTCTGGCCCTTGTGGCCCCTGCCGGAGGTCTTTCCACTGCCACTGCCGGGCCCCCTGCCTATCCTTTTTGCTTTCTTGCGGGCGCCCTTGCCGGGCATTAGATTTGAAAGGTTTATCATTCCGAGACCTCCTCTACATCAACATACTGTGAGACCCTTCTCAACATGCCCCGTATTGCGTCATTGTCGGGCTGAAGAACCGACTGCCTTATCCTGCGCAGGCCAAGCGACCGCAGGGTAGCCTCGTTCTTCTTGTGCATGTCTATGAGGCTAGCCCTGAGGGTTATTTTCAGCAATTTCTTTTTCTTTTCTCGGGCCACCTGAGAACCTCCTCAGTATCTTTTCCGGATCCTTGCCCCTGGCTTCCGCGACCTCCACGGGGTCGCGCAGGGACAGAAGCCCCTTCATGGTTGCCTTTAGTATGTTGACCACACTGCCGCCGCCGTGAACCTTTGTCAGCACATTCTTGTAGCCCGCGGCTTCCAGGACTGCCCTCGCGGCCTGACAGGCTTTTATGCCCGTGCCAGGCGCGGCCGGTTTCATCGTGAGCCGGGTGGCCCCGTGCTTCACGACGATGGGGTGGGGAAGGGTGCCGTGCCAGAGTATCACCCTCTTCATGGCCTTCGTGGCCTTTTTCTTGGCCTTCTCTATGGCCGCGGGGGTCTCCTTGCCTGAGCCGCGTCCAATCCCGACCCTTCCCTGGCCGTCCCCGACAACGACCCACGCGGTCAGTTTGAAGGTGCGGCCTCCCTTTGTCATCTTGGAGACCCGGCTTATGGAAACCACATTCTCCGAAAGCTCGGCGTATTCTTCATCGTAGGCTATTTCTCTGGGCATCAGAACTCCAATCCTCCTTCCCTCAGCGCGTCCGCGAAGGCCTTTATCACCCCGTGATATGGGTATCCTGACCTATCAAAGATCACTTTTTTGTAACCTTTATCCTGGACCCTCTTTGCCATGAACGCTCCGAGTGCTTTTGCCCTGTCCTCGGTCGTGCCCTTCAGGCTCTCCTTGAGGCCCGGGCTCAGGGTTGAGGCCCCCGTTATAACCTGACTGGGTGCTCCCGGAGGGTCAATTATCAACTGCGCGTAGAGATGCCGGTGGCTCTTTACCACGCAAAGGCGCGGCCGCTCAGCTGTTCCTATAACCTTCTTGCCAATCCTTTTCTGCCTGCGTTTGCGCCGGCCGAATCTGAAAAGGGTCTTCTCGCGCTCGGAAACTGCCATGTTATCACGCTCCTCCGGTGGTGGCTGACTTGCCCGGTTTCAGGTGAATCACCTCGTCCGCATACCTTATACCCTTACCCTTGTAGACATCCGGCGGTTTTATGTCTCTTATGTGCGCCGCGGCCTGGCCTACCTTCTGCCTGTCCGGGCCAGAAACTATCACCCTTACCGCGTCCGTGCCCCCCACGGAGACCTTGTCGCCAGAAACTTCCACCTTTATCCCTTCCGGTGGCTCAAACACAACGGGGTGAGAGTAGCCTACGGTTAACACCAGATTTTTACCCTCCATCTTTGCCCTGTATCCGGACCCGACAACCAGCAATTCCCGCTTGAAACCCTTTGAGACCCCCTCAACCGCGTTGGCAATGATCTGGCGGAGGGTTCCCCGAATTGAGTCTGCGAACTTACCGTGGCCCTTCTGTTCAACGATCAGAGCCCCTTCTTCAACCCGCACCTCCACATCAGGGCCCAGGGGAACCCTGATCTCCCCCAGGGGACCCTTTACCAGGCAGGATGCGTTCTCCATCTTTATTTCCACGCCCTTTGGCACTGGTATCGGCTTCTTTCCTATCCTGCTCATTTCATCACCATATCTGGCATATGACCTCTCCGCCAAGCCTTTTTGCCCTGGCTTCGGAGTCGGTCAGGAGGCCCTTTGAGGTTGAGATTATCGCTATGCCGAGGCCATTCTTTACCCAGGGGATCTCACTTGCTCCAACATAGACCCTCCTGGATGGCTTTGAAACCCTTTCCAGAAAGCTCATGGTGGGCCTACCTCTCCTGTCGAACTTGAACCTGACGGAGATGTTTCTGCCTTCGGCCGAGAAGCTCTCTATGTAGCCCTCCCTGCGCATTATTTCCAAGAGGGCCATCTTCATTCTGGACGCTGGGTATATCGTGCACTCCCGGTGGCCCGCGGAGAGGGCGTTTCTCATCCTGGTCAACATGTCGCCTATGACATCCATATCTTCTCCTACCAGCTGGCCTTTGTCACTCCGGGTATCTCGCCCGCGAGGGCAAGCTCACGGAAGCATATTCTGCATATTCCGAACCTGCGTATGTAACCCCTGTCCCTGCCACAGCGGGAACAGCGGTTGACCCTTCTGGTCCTGAACTTGGGCTTGCGTTTCTGTTTTTCCCACTGGCACCTGCTCGCCATTATGCTCTCCTCTCAAAGGGAAACCCCAGCGCTGTAAGCAATTGGAGTGCCTCTTCGTCGCGCCGGGCTGATGTTACGACGGTTATGTTCATGCCAAAGACCATCTTTACCTTGTCCACCTCTATTTCGGGGAAGATTGTCTGCTCGTCCACGCCAAAGGTATAACTGCCTCGGCCGTCAAATGAGTCCGCTGGTATGCCGCGGAAGTCCCTTACCCTGGGCAGGGCGAAGTTGACCAGCCTGTCTATGAAGTCATAGGCCATGGCCCCGCGCAGGGTTGATTTCAGGCCCAGAGGGACCCCCTTTCTAAGGTGGAATCCTGCTACTGATTTCCTGGCCCTTGTTACCGAAGGTCTTTGGCCGGTTATTGTTGCTATATCCTCTGCCATTACATCAAGCACCTTGGGGTCCTGGATAGCCTTGCCCGTGGTGGTTGACACGACAACCTTGACTATCCGCGGCACCGCGTTGATATTCTTGTAGCCCAGCTCCTTTTTTAACCTGGGCCTTATCTTCTTCCTGAACTCGTCAAGCAATCTGGACATCACCCTATTGCCTCCCCACATTTCTTGCAGACCCGGAACTTCTTTTTGCCCTCGTCAAACGCAAAACCTACCCTGGTGGGCTTGCCGCACTTCGGGCAGACGAGCATAACGCAGTCTATCCTTACCGGCCCGGGTATCTCTATTATTCCAGAGGGCTTGTTCTGGCCCCTTGGGCGTTGGTGTTTCTTGAGCATGTTGACGCCCTCTATTATCAACATTCGCTTCTGGATCAATACTTTTGAGACCTTGCCCTCTTCGCCACGGGCCCTGCCCCTGGTGACCTTTACGGTGTCTCCCTTCTTTATTTTCAAAGCCATCACAGCACCTCCGGCGCCAGGGATATTATCTTCATGAACTTTTTGTCCCTGAGTTCTCGGGCCACCGGGCCAAAGACCCTGGTTCCCTTGGGGTCTCCGTTCTGGTCTATTATGACAGCGGCGTTGTCGTCAAACCTTATGTATGTCCCGTCCGGTCTGCGGGTTTCCTTCCTTGTCCTGACTATGACTGCCTTTTCCACCGCGCCCTTCTTTATTGGCGCGCCCGGAACAGCGTCCTTTATTGTCACTACCACGATATCCCCGACCGAAGCGTATCTGCGCTTTGAGCCTCCCATAACCCTTATCACCATTGCCCTCTGAGCGCCGGTGTTGTCCGCTATCCGCAGGGAGGTGGTGTCCTGTATCATTCCAGTTTCTCCGCTTTCTTGATTATCCTTACCACCCTCCACCTCTTTAGTCTTGACAGGGGCCTGGTTTCCGCGAGCTGAACAACATCGCCCACCGAGCACTGATTCTCCCCGTCGTGCGCGTAGAGTTTCTTTCTCTTCCTCACGTACTTCCCGTAAAGGGGGTGCCTGGCCATGGTCTCGGTTACAACCACAACGGTTTTGTCCATCCTGTCGGATATGACCGTGCCCCTGACCGTCTTGCGCTTACCCCTCATCTCTGGTCTCCTTGGTTTTCTCTTCCCTGATTATGGTTATCACCCTCGCTATTTCCCGCCTTATTTCCCTGAACCTGTGAAACTGTTCCACCTGACCCAACTGCTTCGCTATCCTGAGCTTGAAATACTCGTCCTTGAGCTCCCGGAGCCGTGTTTCTCTTTCCTTTGGGGTCAGCTCCCTTATGTTCCTTGCCTTCTTTCCCATGTCTCAGACGCCTCCCTCTCGTCTGCTGACGAATCGCGTGCTAACGGAAAGCTTGCGCGAGGCCTTCCTGTATGCCTCTTTTGCCGTTTCCTCGGAGACCCCAGAGAACTCAAACAGCATCTTTCCCCTTTTCACAACAGCAACCCAGAGCTCCACATTGCCCTTTCCCTTTCCCTGCCTGGTTTCTGCCGGCTTCTTGGTCACGGGTTTATCCGGGAATATCCTTATCCATACCTTCGCACCCTTGCCCAGGGCCCTGGATAAAGATACCCTGACCGCCTCTATCTGCCGAGCGGTGATCCAGGCGCACTCCGTGGCCTTTATGCCGTAATCACCATAGTAGAGGGAGTTGCCGGATTGGGCCACGCCCTTCCTGCGTCCACGCTGTTGTTTTCTGAACTTCGTTCTCTTTGGTGCCAACAGCATCTCTCTATTCCTCCGTTTCCACCTGGCGTGGGCCCAGCTTATCGCCCTTGTATATCCAGACCTTTATGCCTATGGTTCCATACTTGGTGTAACAGGTAGCGAAGCCGTAGTCTATGTTTGCCCGAAGGGTCTGCAAGGGAACACGCCCCCTGAGATACCATTCCTTCCTGGCTATTTCAGCTCCGCCGAGGCGCCCCTTGCACCTTATTTTTATGCCCTTGGCGCCCATCCTCAGGGCGTTTTCAACCGCGCGCTTCATTGCCCTGCGGTGGGAGACGCGTTTTTCTATTTGCCTGGCAATGTTTTCTGCAACTATCTGAGCCTCGGTCTCAGGGTTTGATATTTCCTGGACATTGACCCCAACCCCGCGCAGTCCCGTCAGTTTGACCAGGTCGGCCCTCAGCGTGTCAACATCAACGCCCTTCCTGCCTATGACAACACCCGGCTTGCCAGTGAAGATGCTCACGGTTATTCTCTGCGCGGCCCGGTCTATCACTATCTTTGAAATGTCGGCGCCGGAGTAGTGGTTCATTATATAGCGCCTTATCTTCATGTCCTCTTCCAGGTAGGCCGGGAAACGCCTCTTGTCAGCGAACCACCTGCTGATCCATTCCCTGGTCATCGGGAGCCTGAAACCAGTTGGGTGAATCTTTTGGCCCATTACTCGGTCGCCTCCTCTGTTTTTACCTCAATGATTATGTGGCTTGTTCTTCTTCTTATAGCGCTGTATCCGCCGAACCTCAGGGGTTTTATGGCAGGCTTGAGTATTCTCCAGCTTGGCCCCTGGTCTACCCTGACGACTGACACCACCATTTCATTCTCGTTCACTCCTCCCTCGGATTTCCCCTTGCACGCGGCCGCGGCCGCGGAGAGGGCCTTCTGGAAAATCCTGGCAGACCTTTTCGGTGTTATCGCCAGGATGGCCCTTGCCTCCGGCACGGATTTCCCCTTTATCAGCTCAGCCACGAGCCGGGCCTTCTTCGGGGAGACCCGCCGGTATTTCAGAATGCACCTGCCTGTCATGCTTTTATCCAACCTTTATCTTCAGGGCCTTTTTTGCTTCCTTGTGCCCCTTGAATGTCCTGGTAGGGGCGAATTCCCCGAGCTTGTGTCCGACCATGTCCTGCGTCACATAGACCGGGATGTGTTTTCGTCCGTTGTGCACCAGGAAAGTGTGGCCTATCATGTCCGGTGTTATGGTGCACGATCTTGACCAGGTTTTCAGGGGTTTCTTTTCCCCGCTCTCGTTCATTGCCCTGACCCTTGCCAGGAGCCTGGTATCTACATAAGGGCCTTTCTTCACTGACCTGCCCATTATTTTCTCCTCTTGACTATGAACCTGTCCGAGGCCTTTTTGCCGCGTCTGGTCTTTGCACCACGGGCCATATGTCCCCAGGGAGTCTTCGGAACCTTGCCCTTGTTTCTTCCTTCTCCGCCGCCGTGGGGATGGTCCACGGGGTTCATCGCTACCCCCCGGACATTCGGTTTCCTGCCCATGTGCCTCATTCTGCCGGCTTTTCCTATGACTACCTTCTCGTGGTCAGAGTTTGAAACCGTCCCGATCGTTGCAAAGCACCGGCCGTCAAATATCCTTACTTCCCCGGATGGCAACTGCACATGGACCCTCGCTTCTTCTTTTGAGAGAATTGTCGCGGATGTTCCCGCACTGCGCACTATCTGCCCGCCCCTGCCGGGGATCATCTCTATGTTGTGAATGGGAAAGCCCTCCGGTATTTCTATCAGTGGCATGGCGTTGCCGGGCTTGACCGGTGAACCCGGCCCGGATATGACCGTGTCCCCGACCGAGAGACCCTCAGGCGCGAGTATATACCTGCGCTCACCATCCTTGTAAGCGATGAGAGCTATGAACGCTGTCCTGTTCGGGTCGTATTCAATTGTCTTCACGGTTCCGGGAATACCCGTTTTGTCCCTCTTGAAATCAACCTTCCTGTATATTCTCTTGTGGCCTCCGCCTCTCTGCCAAGCGGTTATTCTGCCCCTGTTGTTCCTGCCGGAGGTGTTTTTGATCCTCCTTCTCAGGGCGCGCGGGGGCTTTGTCTTAGTGAGGCCGGAGTAATCCGGAGTGGTTATGTATCGCCTGGAAGGTGTTGTTGGCTTGTATGTCTTGATCCCCATGTTATCCTGCCTCCAGCTCGCCTATACGCTGTCCTTCCTTCAGCCTGACCACTGCTTTTCTCCAGTTGCGTGTGCGACCCATGCGCCTGCGACTTCTGGTCCTCTTAGGCTTGGGCTTCACATTCATTACCTGGACATCCTCAACCTGAACCCCGAATATCGTCTCAATAGCCCTCCTGACTGACCTCTTGGTCGCACCCCGGGCAACCTCAAACACATACTGGTTGTATTGGTCGCGAAGCAGGAGCGCCCGCTCAGTGAGTATGGGCCTCAGTATTATGTCCCTGGGATCAGACGCCGACACCTTCATGACAATCTCTCCTCCAAGAGCTTTATGCAGGGTTCCTCCAAGACCAGGAATTCTGACCAGAGGACATCGTATGCGTTGGCCTCGTTGACATCGGTTACCTTTACTCGCTCTATGTTCCTTCCGGAGAGATACAGATTTCTGTTCCCCGGAGATGATATTATCAAGGTGTTCTTGCCCGCGAGGTCCGCGGCCTCAAGAAAGCTCCAGATGTCCCTGGTTCTGGGAGAGGACATCTGGAAGCCCGGCGAAACAACCACGATTCTTTTCTCCGCGGCCCTGTCCGACAGGCTCATCGCGAGCGCCCTCCTGAGCGCCTTCCTGGGAAGGTAGTAGGAATAATCCCTCTTGCGCGGGCCGTGGGCAACGCCTCCTCCCCTGAATATTGGCGCGTATCGGTCTCCGTGTCTCGCTCTGCCCGTGTGTTTCTGGCGCCATATCTTTCGCCGAGAGCCGATCACCTCTGCCCTGGTCTTTGCCTGGGCATTACCCTGTCTCCGGTTGGCCAGATACATCCTGACCGCTTCCCAGAGAAGGGCCCGGTTGGGTTCCAGGCCAAAGACTTCGGACGGAAGATTCGTCTCCCCGACCTTCTTGCCATCTGGCGAATACACGGGTGCCTTATTCACGGGACTGCCTCCTCTTGGAAGGTATTATGAACAGGTAGCCTCCGGTGGGCCCTGGCACCGCGCCTTTTACCAGGAGAACTCCCTTTTCTGGAATGACACCAATGGCCCTGAGCCCGACGGTCGTGAGCCTTTCGTTTCCATACCTGCCTGCCATCTTGAGACCCTTGAATACCTTTGAGGGTTCGGAGTGCTGGCCTATTGAGCCCGGCCTCCTGCCGAACTTTGACCCGTGGCTCTTCGGCCCTCCGGCAAAACCCCACCTCTTGACCCATCCAGCTGTCCCGCGGCCTTTTGTGACGCCAGTAATATCAACCCAGAAGTCTTTTATCCAGGCCAGGCCGCCGGTTTCTTCTGTTGCCGGAACCAGGTCTTTTATGCTTATTTCCTGTCCAACCTTGAACCCCGATGTTTCCGCGACCCGGAACTCCTTTATGACCTCGGCCGGATAGGTTTCCCTCTCTCCGAGCGCACTCCTGAGTTGTGCCAGTAAAGGCCTGGATATCCGGGAAGCCCTTTTCTCGCCGAAACCCACCTTTATAGCGGAGTATCCGTCTCGTTCGGGCGTTTTCAGGTCAAGAACGAAACAGGGCCCAACCCTTATCGCGGTAGCGGCTAGCATGACCCCATCCTGGGATGGGACCCTTGTCATTCCGAGCTTTCTTCCTATGAGCATCTTAGTTGCCGGTTACCAGGTTCCCTTTCCCTGGTTGTTTGGTTGGGAATAGGAACTGATTCATACTACCTTTATCTCCACCTCAACGCCCGCGGGAAGGTCAAGCCTGGACAGCTTGTCTATGGTCTCGTTTGTGGAGGCCAGTATCTCTATGAGCCGCCTGTGCACCTTCAGCTCAAAGTGCTCCTGGCTCCTCTTGTCTATGTGGGGGCCACGGATGACCGCATAAAGGGTTCTTTTTGTGGGCAGAGGGATCGGGCCCTTGACCTCCGCGCCTGTGGTGCGGGCTGTAAGCACTATTCGCCTGGCCCACACATCCAGGATCGCGGGATCAAAAGCCTTCAGCCTTATTCTTATTTTTCCCTCTACCATAGTTATTCTACTATGCTGGTAACAACGCCGGCGCCTACTGTTCTGCCGCCCTCTCGGATGGCGAACCTGAGCTCTTTCTCAAGGGCAACGGGCGATATCAGCTCAACATCCAGTTCAACATGGTCGCCCGGCAGGACCATTTCCCTGTCCTTGGGCAGAATGATTGAGCCGGTCACATCCGTTGTCCTGAAGTAGAACTGGGGCCTGTAGCCGTTGAAGAAGGGCTTGTGTCTGCCGCCTTCCTCCTGGGTCAGGACATAGACCTGGGCCTTGAACTTTTTGTGCGGGGTTATGGACTTGGGTTTTGCAACCACCATGCCGCGGAACACCTGATCCTTTTCAATTCCCCTCAGGAGAAGTCCGACATTGTCCCCCGGCCTCGCGTCATCCAGTATTTTCCTGAACATTTCAATGGAGGTGACAACAGTCTTCAAGGGTTCGTCCATGAACCCTATTATCTCGACTTCCTCCATGGGCTTCAGGATGCCACGCTCAACCCTTCCGGTAACAACAGTGCCGCGGCCCGTGATTGAGAATATATCCTCAATCGCCATCAGGAACGGTTTGTCCACATCCCTGGTTGGCTCCGGGAAGAAGGTGTCTATCGCGTCCAGCAGTTCCTGTATGGGCTTGTAGACATCAGCGTTGGGGTCATCGGGGCCCTCCATGGCCAGGAGAGCAGACCCGCGGACTACGGGAACCTTGTCCCCCGGGAACTCGTATTTGTTCAGGAGGTCCCTGACCTCCAGCTCCGCGACCTCCACGATGTCAGGGTCGTCAACAGCGTCAACCTTGTTCAGGAAGACCACTATCTGCGGCACATTCACCTGCCTGGCCAAAAGAACATGTTCCCTGGTTTGGGGCATCACGCCATCGGTGGCCGCGACGACCAGTATGGCGCCGTCCATCTGAGCCGCGCCCGTGATCATGTTTTTGATGTAGTCAGCGTGGCCAGGGCAGTCTATGTGCGCGTAGTGGCGTTTCTCGGTCTGGTATTCCGCGTGACAGAGCTGGATGGTTATGCCTCTCTCTCTTTCCTCAGGGGCCTTGTCTATTTCTTCAAACGGCATGTATTCGGCCAGGCCCTTCAGCGAGAGATACTTGGTTATTGCAGAAGTCAGCGTGCTCTTGCCGTGGTCAATGTGGCCTATTGTGCCCACATTGAGGTGCGGCTTTGTTCTTTCAAACTTGGCTTTCGCCATCTCTAAAACCTCCTATCCTTCTCTTCGGTAGCGGGCGCAAACCCCGCTATGCTCATCCAGAAGTTACCTCGGCCCTGGGTTAGGTTCCTGAGGTCAGTTGCGTAGCCGAACATGTTTCTCAGCGGCGCCCTGGCCCTGATACGGTCCATCGTGCCGGGACCAGGCTCAAGGCCCAAGACCTCGCCCCCCCGACCCGAGAGGTCGGCCATCACATTTCCGAGGAACTCCTTCGGCACCAAAATCTCAACCTCTACTACAGGTTCAAGAAGAAGGCTTCCTCCCTTCCGGAAGGCCTCCTTGAATGCCGTGGTCAAGGCATATCGGAGGCCCAGAGGGGTGGCGCCCTCTTCCAGGCTTATTTTCGTAAGTTTAACCTCTACATCAACCACAGGATACCCTGTGAGAGGGCCAAATGATAAAGCCTCTGCAAGTGCTCGTGCAAGCTCGCGGTCAAGCTCATCCGGAAGCTCCGGAAACGGCGCGATCCGGTTCCCGGCACCCCTTTCAAGTGGCGCAACCGTGATTTCAACCGCTCCGCGGTGCCGGATATCCCCTATCACCCTGTCAAATTCCTCTTGAACCGTTGCCCTCTCCGCTATGGTCTCGCGGTATGTCACCTGCGGTCTGCCGGCCCTAACCGGCACATTGAATTCCCTTTTTATCCTGTCAACGATTATTTCCAAGTGCAATTCCCCCATCCCGCGCAGGATGGTCTGGCCTGTCTCCTCGTCCCTGATCACCTGCAGGGTTGGATCTTCCAGCGACAATGCCGCAAGCGCCGACGAAAGATTCTCCTCGTCGGCCGAGCTCCTTGGTTCCACCGCCACTGATACCGCGGGTTCCGGGAAACTCATTCCTTCCATCATTATGGGGTGAGCCGGATCGCTTATGGTGTCGCCAGTCTGCGCACCAGATAACCCGACCAGGACCACTATTTCACCGGGATGTGCCTCGTGTAGCTGGGTGTGTCTGTCCGCGTGCATCAGGTATATCCTGGTGGCGCGGGTGGTTTGGCCGGTTCTTACATTTAGAACCTTTTGATTTGATTTGAGCACACCCGAGTATATCCTGGTATAATATAGATAACCAGCGTGGATCGCGTGCTGGACTTTGAATATTACCCCTGCCAGAGGAGCATCCGGCCTCGCCGGTCGCTCCTCCATTTTCCCGGTTCCGGGGACTATCCCCTTCGCGGGGGGGATCTCTGTTGGGTTCGGGAGATACCGGACTATCGCGTCCATGACCGGCTGGACACCCTTATTCTTGGAAGCTGATCCCATTAGCACTGGAACGAATGCCCTTGCTATGACCCCTCGCCTTATTCCGATGTCCATCTTCTCAGGGTTCACGAAGCCCTGGGCCTCGTATTCATCAAGTATGTCCTCGTGAAACTCCGACGCGGCTATCACTATCTCCTCGTATTCCTCGTAAAAATCAGACCTGTCAACATCCGTTTCGGTTATGGCCAGGCCCACCTCGTCATCCCAGGTTAACATCTTCATTCGCAGGAGGTCTATCACGCCTCGCAGGTTTTCCTCCAGTCCGACCGGTTTTTGAATCACCAGAGGCGTAGCGCCCAGCCTGTCCTTCATCTCCTGTATCACCCTATCCGGGTTCGCGCCCATCCTGTCCAGCTTGTTGATGAAAGCGAGTCTGGGAACCCCGTATCTGTCCGCCTGGTGCCACACGGTCTCCGACTGCGGCTCAACCCCCTCCACTGCCGAGAATATAACCACCAGGCCGTCCAGGACTCTCAGACTGCGTTCCACCTCAGCGGTGAAATCCACATGGCCGGGCGTGTCAATGATGTTTATCCTGTGGCCGAGCCAAGTGCAGGTCGTAGCGGCCGCGGTGATGGTTATTCCCCTCTCGCGTTCCTGGGGCATCCAGTCGGTGACCGTTGTCCCGTCGTCAACCTCCCCCATCCTGTGGATTCGGCCTGAGTAGAAGAGAACGCGCTCGGTCAGGGTTGTCTTACCAGCGTCAATGTGCGCCGCGAAACCGATGTTGCGGACTTTCGCAATATCATATTCCTCAGCCTTTTGCGCTGGCATATCAGTTCTCCCCTGACCACTATCTCCAAGTCCGAAAATTATAAGGCAGGGCTGGAGGCCGGGGAAAACAGGATTTGACGGTTGGGTTCTAGCGCACAGCCACCCTTGCCCTTTCCTTCCCAGCCACCACGAAATAAACCCCAGGCCTCAGCGGACTAATCAGGGTCTTGCCCTTTATATCCTTGCTGAGAACCAGACGGCCAACAGGATCGTAAATCATTGCATCGCCTTCATATCCAGAGATGAAGAAACCGCCAGAGCCAAGTGTGAGTAGAAATCGTGAATCTCCTGTGTGTCCCTCCTGAACAGTTGTCAGGCTATCCTTGAGCTTTATGACCTGAAGGTCGTTGTTCCATGTTCCGGCTATATAGACCCCACCAGAGGTATCCGTGGCTACGGAGACGAATGCACCGGAATCAGGCCAGGGGTATTCCCAGTCCCTTGCTCCGGTGGGAAAAAGCTTCACGGCCAGGGGATAAACCGGTCCCCCGGGAACACCAGGTGGATCGTTGAAACTCCCAACTAGGAAAAGGTTTCCTTCAGGATCAGAGGCCATAGCATAGGCAAAGCAATAAGGCCCTTTGTGCTCGTGGACCCAATACCATCTGGGGCCACCATCAAAGTCCAGGCCATAGACGCCGAACCGCCACTCGCCAATGAGGCCGTACAATAGTCCCCCAGAAGCATAGACCCCGTCATGAGTCAGGTGGACATCACGGAATGAGATGTAGAACTCTGCGGCTGGTACGTCGTATTTCCAGGCAATATTCCCCGCGGTGTCTATTTTGAAGATCGTGGCCGGATCCGGAGGAATAATCCCCTCAAGATGACGACTAGCCTCGCCGTAGATGTAGCTTGCTGAGTCCAGGACAAAATCGTGTATGGTGAAGCCACCCTGAACCGAAAGCCAGGGGCCGAGCAAGCATTCCCAAAGGGGCGTCCCTCCGGTGTCCAGTTTCAGCAAAAGAGCGCTGTCCGGGTGGGTGTAGATCTTTCCTCCCGCGTATACCCCCCTGTCCCTGTCCACCGTTATCACGGAGGCCGTTCCGGCATCGTGGGAGTAGGACCACCGGAAGGCTCCCGTGGTGTCCAGGCTAAAAACCGCGAAGGAGTCATTCCTGCCTGATGCTATGTAAAGCTCGCCGAAGTTGCCTATGGCTATACCGCAACCCACGCCTGCGAGAGACTTCCACAGAAGGTTTCCAGAGGTGTCCATTTTGGCAACCCCGTTTCCGGCCAGGTAGATGTGGCCTTGACCGTCCAGTACCATGTCCCGATCGGGCACTCCACTATATACCCAGCGCTCGTTTCCCAGTGTGTCAAGCTTTATGATGACCGACGATCCCAAAACATAAACCCCATTGTCCCCGTCATAGAGGAGCTTGGTTGCTCTGCTGGCGTCTTCATAGGTATAGACCCATTGAAGGGCCTGGGTGGAAAGAACCCCCGGCAGGAGAAGTATCAAAATCCCTCTCATAACGAGCCTCCTGTTATTTGACTATAAGCTTACGGCTTAGGTCTTCTGTTCCGGTTTCAAGTCTTAGGGAGACCCCTAATAAAGTCCCTCCAACCTCCTTATCCTTGCTCATGGGCATATTTTAATATCCCTCGTCAAGCTCCCGCAATTAGGCCAGGGTTTGCTTTATAATGTTCCGGAAACAAAAAGGATGGTAAGCCATGTTCACGAGAACACCTGAGAACAAGCTGACATGGGGCCGGGCTCCCGAAGAACCACTTTCTCATGAGGATAAACGAGCTCATAGACTTCTCTCCCATAGAGAAGGCCCTGAGGGAACTCTACTCAGAGGACAAGGGAAGGCCAGCCTATCCTCCTTTGGTTCTCTTCAAGATATGCCTCCTCCAGAGGTTCTACAACCTCTCTGATGTCCAGGTAGGAGAACAGCTCAGATACAATGTCCTCTTCATGAAGTTCGTTGGCCTAACATTATCAGATGATCCCCCTGATGACACGACCATAGTGAGGTTCAGGGACAGGATAGAGGGCAAGAGGATACTGAGCAACGGCCTGGCTTACATAAACTCCCAGCTGGAGAAAAGGGGGCTTCTCCTGAGGAGCGGAGCTGTTATTGATGGAACACTAATTCCTGCGGCCGTTGGCCCAAAGGCCACTAAGAAGGACCCTGACGCGAGGACAACGGTCAGAAAGAAGGGAAAGAAAAACAAGCTCGTCCACGGATACAACGCCGGGGCTTCTGTTGATAAGAAAACAGGCCTTGTTCTTAAGGTGGTGGCTACCCCGGCCAATGTGCATGATACTCATCTGTTTGACCCCTTATTGCCGGGAGGGATAAAGGAGGTCTACGGGGACAAGGGCTTTGACTCAGACGAAAGGA
>FWPU01002881.1_pt1 | contig 45567 bp, 40 predicted proteins | sample 2228361 | NCBI WGS metagenome assembly FWPU01 (sample SAMEA103939777, study PRJEB20133) | metagenome
GGCGAAGCCGCCCGCAACACCCCTTAAGAAGGTGCCCCCGCTGTCCCCTGGCAGGGGAGAGCGGGGTAGGGGTGAGAGGGGGCCAACAGGCAAAGAGCAAAATCCAACCTAACAGAACCCAGGCACAGGAGGTATGTTGAATCAAAGCGGCACGAAAGCCGACCGGCTCCGGACGGCGGAGTGGAGCCTGCGCGCGGAGATGGTGCGCATCGGCCGGCTCATGCATGCCCGGGGTTACGTGACGGCGACCGACGGGAATATCTCGGTGCGGCTCGATGAGGATCGTTTCCTGGTGACGCCGAGCGGGCTGAGCAAGGGCCGCATGACACCGGCACAGATGATAGTCATTGATTGGGAGGCCCAGCCGCTTGATTCGTCGCTTCACGAATCAGCCCATGAGCTCAGGCCAAGCTCCGAGATATGGTTGCATCTGGAAGCCTATCGCCAGCGACCGGAGATCAGGGCGGTTGTCCATGCCCATCCGGTGCATGCGATCACGCTCTCCATCGCCAACATTCCGATGACGCGTTGCCCCATTCCGGAGGTGGTCGTCAACCTGGGCATGATCCCCACAACAGACTACGCGATGCCGGCCAGCACAGAGGGCGCGGTGGTGATTCGCGACCTGATCCGGCGTTACGACGCGCTGATCCTGCAACGCCATGGCTCGGTGACCGTCGGGAAAAGCCTCTGGGAAGCTTATCTCCACCTGGAAAAGCTGGAAAACGCGGCCGAAATCACGTACAAGCTCCTCCTGCTGGGCCGGGAAACCCCTTTGCCGCCCGAAGCTCTGGCCAGGCTGCTTGACAAACGGGAGCAGGCGGGGCTGATGTTGCCGGGCCAACGCGTCGAGCTCGAGCGGGCATACGGTCTCGGCGCGCCAACCTGAAAATCGCCACCCGCCAACTCTCCACCCTTCGCGTCGCCTTTCACCCGCCTTGCGGGAGCCGCGGCAGAGGAGGAAGATGGGGAGATAAGGGACAACCCTCCACACCCCCTCTCCCCAGCCTTGCGGGGGAGAGAGGGCAAGGGGGATAGAGGGCCTGAGTTCTTACCTCTTTCTTAAAATTAAGCCCCGTTTTCTCTGTTTCGCACTTGCAATTCGAAACCCTCTGTGCTATACTATAAACACATTGCGCTGTCGGCATTATCGGCTTGTTTAACATAGTTTCTCAAAGGAGAGTTCCCCATGAAGCCATCTCGCTTGCAGTTCTGCCTGGCCGTGTTTGCGTTAGCGCTTCTGGCTCTAGCATTTCCCAGCGTTGCTGCTGCTGCGCCCGCCAGCAACCTCTCCTTCGACTCGTCAGCCGCAGTAGCTGTGGGGGATACGCCGCCTCAATTTACACTGGCTGTCCCCGGCATTTTCTCGATTAAGTTCGGCGATACGGCAGGCAATGCCGAGGTTGATCTTCCCGTCTTGAATGCAGTCGGCATGATCACGGGCTTGACCATCAGCCCCAGCGTCAATTGGAATACGCTCCAGGTGACCCAGAAGCAGCCCGGCATGATCGGGAACGCCCTTATCACCGAGGCTAAGGTCAACGTCGCAGGCCCTAGACAGGGTTACTCGACACTCGCATCCGCGAGGGTCGAAGTCGGACCTGGTTCGGCCATCCAGACCAAAGGCAAATTCGGCTTCCGGTACGATGGCTGGAGCCGCTTCGGGGGCATCACGTTGCAGGATGTGTCGTTGGCCGTGGCGGCTGATCCCGTGCGGTTGGACGTCCAGGAGGTCAACACCCTGGACCTGGGGATGAGCATCGGTTCCGTGAAGCTGGATGTTCCGGCCGCCAATGCGGGCCTGACGTTGACGGGATATCAGGTCAAGGAAGGCCGGGCGGATTGGAAGGCGATCAGCATTGCGAATGCGCCCAATACCGCCATCCAGCTCGGCAACGTGGCCAGCCTCTCCCAGATGCAGCTCTCGGTTGCCGGGCCCAGCGCCAGTTTTGCGACCGTTGGCACAGCCCACCTCAAGGTCAATGCGGCGCCCACAGCGCGTGTAGAGGGCCAGCTCTTCGTGATCAACGACCCTGCCAGGCGGCAGAGCGGTGTGGCGCTCAGCAAAGGCTCGATGGGCTTCCAGGTGCCGGGCTATAGCGTGCAGCTGGATGGGATCAATTCGATCCAGGGTGGCTTCAAGATTGATACGCTCAGCCTGGCAGCGAATCCGCTCGATCTGACTGCCGAGGTGAACGGCGTGGTGGTGGGGGGCACTGCCGGCTTCGCGTTTGATCAGGCGAAGATCAGCTACGGGCCCGGCGGGTCGCGGCCCAGTGGGTTCGAGTTGACGGTGACCCGCAGCGATGCAGGCTATGTCATGACGACCACCACGATCCTGCCGGTCGCGGTCAGCAAGTAAAATCACAGGCCTGAGGCCGTCCAGCGAAAGCCTGGGGGCGAGGTGCCTGGGCGCAAGAGAAGACAGAATCCTGCAGGGGCTTGTCGTTGATTACCCCCTGCGGGATTTGACTCGCGTGCGCTTCGCTGGTAAAATGCGCGTGTCTGTGCTTGCGTCAACTCGCCTCCATCGTCTAGAGGACCAGGACACAGGCCTTTCAAGCCTGGTACAGGGGTTCGAATCCCCTTGGAGGCATTGATCTCTGCCCAGTCCAGCATCGTGTGATGCTGGACTTTTTTTGTTGTTGCCGCGGTCAACTCAGGAGAACATCACATGCCCACTGACGTTCCGACCAGGCCGATCCTGACACCAGTCCAACAGGCCGAACGCATCCAGATCGTGGACATCCTGCGTGGCTTCGCGCTGTTCGGCATCCTGCTCGTCAACATGGCGCTCTTCAGCCATCCGTTTCAAACGATCCTCTTCCCCGCCGATCCGGCCATGCCCTGGTACGACCGCGGCGCCAAATGGCTGATCCACTTCCTCGGCGAGGGCAAGTTTTACTCCTTGTTCTCGCTGTTGTTCGGGCTGGGCCTGATCTTACTGATGGGTCGCGTTGAGGGCCGCGGCGGCCGGTTCGTCCCCCTCTACCTGCGCCGCCTGCTCGTCCTGCTCGTCATCGGCGTGATCCATGCATTCCTGATCTGGATGGGCGACATCCTGATCCTGTATGCGCTGCTCGGCTTCCCGCTGATCCTGTTCCGCAAGGCCCGGTCGCGCACCCTCCTGATCTGGGCCGTGATCCTGATCGCCGTGCCGTTGCTGTTCAATGCCGCGACAACCGGTCTCGTTGCGCTGGGGCGCCTCGTCCCCGAGGGCGCGGCACAGATCAACCAGGCCTTTGCGCAGGTGGAAGCGGGTTATGCGGCCGATCTGGCGCGCGCCAATCAGGTGTATGCGACCGGCAACTTCCTGGAGATCACCGCGCAGCGCGTCCGCGACTGGTCGAGCATGGGGCTGACATCGTTCTGGGCGCTCGGCTTCAACGTGCTGGCGATGTTTCTGATCGGCGTCTGGTTCGGGAAACAGCGGGTGTTCCACGATCTCGAGGCCAACCGGCCGCGCTTCCGCAAGCTGCTGATCTGGGGCCTGGCCCTGGGCCTCGTCGGCAACGCGGTCTACGCGACGCTGATCATGTCGTTGCCTCGCTTCGATACGAGCTGGACGCTGCTCCTGGCGATCGTGGCCCAGGGCGTCGGCGCGCCGCTGTTGTGCCTGGCGTATGTGTCGGCGATTTGCCTGCTGGCGCTCCGGCCGGCCTGGGCCGCGCGGCTCAAGATCCTCGCGCCCGTCGGGCAGATGGCGCTGACCAACTACCTGATGCAGTCGGTCTTCTGCACACTGATCTTCTACGGCTACGGGCTGGGGCTGTTCGGCAGGGTTGGCCCGGCCCTGGGCATCCTCTTGACGGCGGCGATCTACCTGATCCAGATCCCCATCAGCCATTGGTGGCTGAAGCGCTTCAGATATGGGCCGGTGGAATGGCTATGGCGCTCGTTGACCTACTTGCAACTGCAGCCGATGCGCAGGCTGTCTGCTCAGAATCCGTGAATTCCGCGTGCAGCAAACTGTACCATGGCCTGTCCTGCCAGGCCTGAAGGAGGGACATGACCGACTCCATGACCACTCCGACGCAGTTGACCGAACATACCCTCCTGCGCGAGGGCTGTCCACTCCATTACTGGACCGGCGGGACAGCCGGCCGGCCGTGGCTGGTCTTCATGCACGGCGCGACCTTGGATCACCGCATGTTCAACGCCCAGGTCAAGGCGTGCGCAGCGGATTACGGTGTCCTGGTGTGGGACGCGCGCGGCCACGGCCGGTCGCAGCCCATCGGCGCAGGCTTTTCCCTGCAACGCTGCGCCGAGGACATGCAGGCGATCCTCGATGCGGAGGGCATTGAGCGGCCGATCCTCTGCGGCCAGTCGTTGGGCGGCTACATCGCGCAGCACATCTACCGGCTGGCGCCTGGCCGCGTGCGGGCCATGATCATCATCGGCTCAACGCCCATCGCCAAAGCGTACAGCCGCTGGGAAATATGGGCGCTGAAAGCCTCGCTGCCGCTGTTTCGGCTCTGGCCATACAACCACTTCACCCGGACCATCGCTGCCAGCACTGCTTTGAAGCCTGAAGTCCAGGCTTACGCCCTGCAGGCGGCCCGACAAATCCCCAAAGCAGATTTTGTGACCATCTGGCAGGCCGTCACTTTGGCGATCAGCGAAAAGGGCGATCCTCCTGCTCGGCCTGCTCTGGCTGTGGGCAGCCTGGAGGGACCGTCTGCGCCCCTCGTGGAAGGACGTGCCGGCCTGGCGCTGGGTGCTATTGCCGCTGGCGCTCCTGACCTTCTGGTCGCCGATTGCATTTGAGGGGAACCGGATCATTTTCGACTTCAACCCGGTGCGGCTGCTCACCTCGCCCGATTACGGGCTGGCCCATTGCTTTATGACGCCGGTGTTCTTGTTCCTGCTCATCCTGGCGCATCCCCACGTGGACAGATTTGCCTTGCGCGTGACCTCCTTCAACGCTTTGATCTATGGCCTGTTCAATCTGACATATTGGTTCGATCCCAATTGGGTGGCCATGGGGGTGATGCATCTGCCGTTGCTAGTGATGCCGTTGGCGGCGCTGGGCATGACGCACTCTAGAAAAAGATGACTTCATGAGCCGACCTGCCGCCTTCGCCTTCCCAAATCTGGCGACGGTTTTCAGGTTGGATTAGCAAACCTTCACACACTGCTAACATCACGATAACCCTCTCTTAGCATCCCCTTCGCATACTTCTGGCACACTTGCATCGGCTGTCGAAAGCGCGATGTCGCCGGTTCCATGACGCGACCGGGAATACCCACCTTCGACAGGCCGGGAAGACCGCATTATGGCATTGGAAAACACCACTCACAACCAAAGGCCTGCAAGTCAGGAAGTCCTGGCGAAACTCAGCAGGCTGTATAAAGACACCATCCAGTATGATGTCTTCGGCCGGCGCGCGGCGTTGCCCAGCGAAGTCGCCCGCGTGCTTGCTCAACGCACCGCAGAGCCGGTCCACACGCTCTCCGCAACCGCCGACTCTGACATCGCGTCTGCCGGGTCAGGCTAAACTATGACGGTGTCAACAGGGCTGGGGGACTTAGCACAACCGGCTGAGCCTTTCGCTCCCATCATCCTGCCGGAGCCCGTGGAGCGCCGCTGGGCTGACAACCTGGCTGGCCTGGTTTCGGCGCTCCGCCGGCATGTGGACAGTAGCCGTGGCGCTGACCGGCAACGAGCTGGGACTGACGGCCGAGGAGCTGGCCGCTCTGTCACAGGATGCGCTGGAGACCCGTCGCGAGCGCGCCCACCTGCGCCTGGCCGACGCAGGCGCGCACTACGTGATTGATGGCATCTGGAGCCTGCCGTGGGTGCTGGATGACATCGAGGCGCGGCTGGCAGACGGGGAGCAGCCCCAACCCTGGTGCATGCTTCGATCATCGGTGAGAATCTCGGATGAGCGCCCATGTTGCAGGCGACACAAGCGGAGATGAAACGGTAGATCACGTGCTCCCCCGCACGAGCGGGGGCCGTTCGTCGTGGGGCAACACCGTGGCCGCCTGTTTTCGTTGCAACCCCGCTGCGCGGGGCGCAAGCAGCCAACGCAAGGCGGATCGCACACCCCACGAGGCGGGCATGAAGCTGCTGAGTGCGCAGCCTCCTTTAGGATTGAGCCGAAGCTGCCGCGCACACGCTACCTCACGATCACGATAAGCGGCGAAATCCCCACGGCCTGGAAGGTATGGGTCGAGATTTGACACGCTCAATCGGGCCCCAAGTGAGCGCATCATCCGCGTGCAGAATATCGAAGGTGAATATGTCCGAAAGTCAGGCAGTCACTACACCGAAACAGGTATCGCGGCGCGAGCTGCTCAGCTACGCCTGGCTTGCTTCGCTTGCCGCAGCAGCCGGCGTGGGCCTGCGCGCCAGCCTGGGCTTTGCTAGGCCGCGGCCTCGGCCCGGCGAATTCGGCGGGGTAATCAACATGGGGCCTCTGACCTCGCTCCCGCCGCCGGGCAGCCCGCCGGTTCACCAACCTGCAGGACGCTTCTGGCTGGTGATCCGGGGAGATGCCCTCCTGGCCCTCCACAAGGCTTGCACGCACCTGGGCTGCCTCTGCAACTGGGACGAACAAAACCGCGAATTTGTCTGTCCCTGTCACGGCTCGCGCTTCGCCGAGGATGGCGCCTGCCTGTCCGGGCCTGCCACGCGCGCGCTGGATCGCTTCGTCGTGCAAGTCATAGCGCTCACCGGTGAAATCATCGCCGAAACGGATCCGCTCTCTGGCGGGCCCGTCACGCTGGCCAAGGCGATGCCTCAGGCGACCGCGGACGACAACCGGGCCGCCGAGGCGGATGAAGCGGAAGCCCCAGACGCAGACCCGGGCCACGTCATCCTGGTGGATACCGGGCGCAAGATCCTGGGCCGAGAAGCGAGAGGGGCATAGCCTATGGGCGTTGACGCACCTGTCCCTGAGCAGGCGCGGCCGCCTGGCCGGTTCGACCGGGCAGCGCGTGCCATTGCCGCGGGGATGAGCTGGGCCGAGCTGCGAGCCATGCTGCGCGGCGAGCAGCCCACCGAGCGCCCTAATCCTCGGTATCGTGCGCATGTGGCCAGCTTTCTGCTGCACATCCGGCCGCGCACCTATGCATACGCCAGCACCTGGTTCACCCATACGTTTCGCCTCGGCTTTCTCTCGGTCCTGTTCTTCGTGATCGAAGCGCTCACCGGCCTGGCGCTGATGTTTTACTACGTGCCGGCGCCGGACGCAGCTTACGCATCCATCCTGCGCCTGCAGGCCCAGGCGCCGTGGGGCGAGGTATTGCGCGATGTGCACCGGCTGGCCGCTGAGCTGATGGTGGTGACCGTGGCCCTACACCTGCTGCGGACATTCCTGACCAAATCGTACCAGGGGCAGCGCGCCTTCACCTGGATCACCGGTGTGGCATTGCTCCTCTTGACCCTGCTCCTCGCCTTCAGCGGCTATCTGCTGCCGTGGGATCAGTTGGCGTATTGGGCCGTGACCATCGGCGCCAGCATGGCGGACGGCGTGCCGTGGATCGGCATCCAATTGCGCGACCTGTTGCATGGCGCGACCGAGATCGGCGGCGATGGCCTGCTGCGCTTCTACCTGCTGCACGTCGTGCTGCTGCCGCTGCTAGCCGCCATCCTCCTGGGGGTGCACTACTACCGCGTCGCACGCCTCCACAGCATCTCGTTGCCCGCTCGCGTCGAAGAAGGGTCGCTGCCCGAGGCCGAACGGCGGAGGGCGTTGCGCCGGGTGGATCTGCTGCCGGACCTCTTGATCCATGAGGGTGTCCTGGTCGCCGTCACGCTGCTGGCCTTGCTGGCGGCCGCGCTCTTCGTCTACGACGCGCCGCTGGAGAGCCACGCCAACCCGCTCAAAACGCCGTTGGAAGCGGAGGCGCCCTGGTTCTTCCTGTGGGTGCAGGGGCTGCTCAAGCTGGGCAGCAAGACGGTGATGGGAGTTCTGGTTCCCGCGATCCTGATTGCGCTGCTGTTCCTGGTGCCCTTCCTGGATCGCAACCCCAGCCGCCTGTGGCGCCGGCGTCCCGTGGCCCTGGCGTTGGCTGCGGGAGGGTTGATCGGGCTCGGCATCCTCTCCTACATGGGCACGCCCTCTTACGGCATCACGCTGCCGCCAGCTGTTGCCATTACCCAGGCGCTGGCGCCTGAGGAGGGCGCGGGGCCGTTACACCGCGTGCCATTTGACGCGCTGCCGGTCGGCGTGTACATAGCCGGCCAGACCGACGACGCCGACCTGCCTTCAGCATTCCAGGATGTGTTCCGGGCCTATGTGCAGCGCGTGGACGCGGCCAAAGCGGACGGTAGGCTGCAGGACGCTCAGGCGTTCCTCATCGTCCAGGAATGGCAGCACGACCTCAAGCGCGTCACCCTGCGGATCAGCTGGACCGACGGGGCAAGGGGCGAGCGCCAGACGTATGAACGCGTCGTGTATCTGCACCGCCAACGCGCCGGGGAGGCGACGCCGTGACCCGCCCCCAGACAGACTTGCTGGTAGCCACGCTCGCATCCCTGGCGCTGGTCATCCTGGCGCTGGCGGCCGGAGAGGCGCAAGGGTCTCGCATGGCGCAGCACGAGCGGATGCAGCGGGCCATACAGATCGAGGCAGGCGCTGCCCTCTTCGCCGAGCACTGCCGGAGCTGCCACGGCGTCAACGGCGAAGGGGTCGGGCAGCTCGGCCCCGCCCTCAACACCGCCAGCTTTTTCAGCGACCGCCTGCGTGAAGTGGGTTGGCCGGGCACGTTGGCAGAGTACGTGCAGAACGCGATCGCCCAGGGCCGGATCACGGCCACGCGTCCGCTCTATGCCGGCAGCGGCAGCGTCGCCATGACGGCCTGGTCGCAGGCCTACGGCGGCCCTCTACGGCCAGATGAGATCCGCAACCTGGCAGCCTTCGTGCTCAACTGGGAGGCCACCGCCACGGGCCGGTTCAAGCCCACCGAGCTGGTCATCCCTACCCCACAGCGCGATTCGAGCGCCGCGCGCCAGGGGCGCGGCGCGGCGCTCTTCCGCAGGGCCGGCTGCGCGGACTGCCATGCCGCGCCCGGCCAGGGAGACGCCACAACCGGCCCTAACCTGGCGGGGGTGGCCACGCGCGCCGGAACGCGCATCCCCGGCTACTCGGCCGAGGAGTATCTGCGGGAATCCTTTCTCATCCCCAACGCTTTCGTCGTGGACGGCTATCCGCCGAACTCCGGCTGCGGCGGCGTGCTCACCTTCGAGCAGTTGGACGACCTGGTGAGCTACCTGTTATCGCTGGAGTGATGGCTATGAATGCCTCCCAAACGGGAAGCCGGAAGCCAGCGCAACCATCACTGGCTGGCGCTGCGGCGTCTCACCTGAACCGACGCAGGCTGGCTTCCGAACGATTGCTGCGACCGGCTGTCGCCGGAGGCAGCCCGTCCGTACGTTATGGCTGGGCGTTGCTCGCCCTGGCAGCGACGATGCTGCTGTTGGCCCTGGCCGGCGGCTTCGCTACGAGCCTGGCGCAAGAAGAGGTGCTCAAGGACCCGGTCGCGCTGGGCGCCTGGCTGTATGAAGGGCAATGCGTCGGCTGTCATGGCGCGTATGCCCAGGCGCGGCTGGCCGGGTTGTACGATGACGAAACCGCGTTGCAGGCGGCCATCGAAGGCGGCGGCCGGGGTTGTCAGGTCAGCTGGGGCGCGAAGTACGGCGGCCCTCTGCGCGGGGATGCGATCAAGGCGTTGGTGCAATTCATGGCCGCCTGGGAGGAGCGCGGCGCAGCGCCCGATCTGCCGCCGTTGCCGCCCCAACCTACGCCCACGCCGCAGCCGACCGCCCCTGCTGCGCAGGCGATTGCAGCCTCTCCAACACCCACGCCGACTCCTGAGCTGGCGCCGAAGCTTCGCCTGATCATCGAGGGCAGCGAACTGGCGCTCGGAGCATGGCTCTACACGCAGCACTGTCACCGCTGCCATCTGGAGTACGGCTACTCTCGCATGGCGCGTGCTCTCGCCGAGAAAAAGGTGGAAAGCACCATCCGCTCCGGAAAGTCCGGCACCAGCATGCCGGCATTCAGCCGCCGCGAGGGGGGCGACCTGAGCGTCAGGGAGATCCAGAGCATCGTGCGCTACGTCATGGCTTTCGAACAGCTCAACGCCGCGCCGGCATTGCCTGCCGACCTCTTCACGCCGCCCACGCCCGATCCCAGCCGGCTGGCCATGATCCCGTTGCCGGTCGTCCCGCCAGTGAGCGCAGATGCGCGCGCCGGCGCGCGCTGGTACGCGCTCCATTGCAGTCGCTGTCACGGTCTTGCCGGCGAGGGCGGCATCGGCCCAGCCCTGGCCAGGCCCTGGCCCTCCGTTCGGCCCGATCTGACCATCCGGGCGGCGATTGCCGACGGAATACCCGGCGCGCCGATGCACGGCTGGAAGCAGACCGCCGATGCCGCGTTGACCGACCAACAGATAGATGACCTGGTCATCTATCTCCTCCAAATGGCCCCTGTGCTCCCGCTCGCCATGCCGCCGACGCCCGGCGCTCCACGACGCTGAGCCTCCCAGCCCCGCTGATGAAGCGGCCGGGGCAACCTTCTTTCGTTGCGGCGCCGGACATGGGCGGCTCTCCCCTGGCTCTTCGCGCTCGCTTGCCGGTTGCGCAGATTGCGCAGGACAAAAGAGGCCGTGTCCGTTGTCGGACACGGCCCTCTAGCCGGCAGTTCAATCGGTCTGGAAAGGCTCTATTTGCTGGGGAGTTTGATGGCAGCGATCGCCTCAGCGATCGTGTCGTCGTTGCTCTGGCCCAGCTTGATCCAGGTCAGATCGAAGCTGCCGTCGGAATTCTGTTTGACCTTCGCTGCGTAGATCGTGCCTGCGCTCAGGTCGCCGGGCTTGTCGGCCACAGTCTTGAAGAGGACGACGCCTGTACCGTCATCGCCGTGGTAAGCGGTTTTCTTGTCCGGGGCGATGGCGGCCATTTCGTGGCTGAAGCGTCCCATCGCATAACGCTTCTCGACGATGCTGCCGGCTGTATCGCCGTCGACGTCAGGCTTAATCTCCACCAACCAGCCGTAGTCGTACGGATTGGCCTGCTTGCCCAGGTAAGCCGTCAAGTCCTTGACATTCTTCTGCCAGGAATCACTCATCGCTGGCGGTTCGTACTCCTCGGAGCTCAGGGCGGTGTTCCACGGCGTCACACTTGCGCCGCAGTTGTTCCATGTCCCCCTGACGCTGGCGAAGTTGACATTCTCGCCTTCCAATACCTGCCAGCCCTTGTCACCCTTGCGCAGATACATCTTGCTTACCGCGCCGGGGCGGCACTCGAAGTTGGTGTAGAGATAGCCCTCGCTGCCATTCTGATTGGTCGGCAGGAACATGTTGCCGTCGGGATGGTTACACATCACCTGCATCTCGCCAGCGAGGTTGTTCACCTGGCCCCAGCGCTGACCGTAGATATCGTTCGGAATCAACTCGCCCACGCGCGCCAGCACCTGGTACTGGCCTTCAGCGACTTTAATGACCCCCATATCGTCGCCGGTCGGCAGAGGCAGCGCCTCAAAATCGTCGGTGGCCTTAAATCCCAGCACTGCGCCGATCACCCCACGGTTGAACGGATAGACGTTCATGCCACTGGGGTGCTGGGCATTGAAGAAGATATCGCCCTGTGCGGTGATATAGAAGCCGGTCACCTCCGCGCCCGTCGGGACGGTTGCGAAACGCTTGAGAGCTTTGCCGTCCCACCGCCAAATCATATTGTTCTTGTGCAGACCGGTGTCCTCGCCGATCCAAAGATTGCCTTTGCTGTCCACGAACAGGCCATCTGGATTGGCGATGTTGTCGGCCGCGCATTCCTTCTTGTCCTTGTCATAAGGGCCGCCGACGATCAGCGGCTTCAGAGTCTTGGCGTCCCAATTAGCGTCGAGGTCGGCCGCGTAGACGATGCCGCAGCGGTTTTCCGGGAGGTTGATGTCGCCCTTGCCGTCAGCCATCGTCGAGGTAATCTCGGTCATGGCGATGTAGAGCCTCTTGTTGACCGGATCAATCGCCACCCACTCCATCTTGCGGAATTCGGCGGTGGCGCCCATCTTGGCCGCGTAGGCGCGGCTTTCGAGGAACGGAGCCAACGGGTGGTCCAACGAGACAAGCGGCTTGGGGTCCTGAGCCATTGCCGCGGGCGCGATGGCCAGGCACACCAGAGCCAGGGCCAATAACGCAAACAGAAACTTCGAGTAACGCATGATTCGACTCCTCCACAGAGAAATGATAGGTCGGTCGAGCAGACCAACCGAATCGAGTATAGCCACATCCGCTTAAGCAACTGTTAGCCCGGTGTGAAATCTTCGGGAAGAAAGCACGAAGGGTTGTTAATCAGGAGGCGCAGTCGGCGTCGCTGCACCTTGCCTCGCCTGGGTCCCACCAGCTGGTTGTGCCATCTTTTCAAAACGTTAACACAATCTGAACACTCCATAAACACAACGTCAAAGTCGGCTTAATCTGCGTGCGCCATACTCAGCGCAACCTTGAATGGATTTCACGGTGATACTGAGGCGTCTCATGCGCATCGCACTGTTTACCGAAACCTTCCTCCCGAAGACCGACGGCATAGTGAACGCCCTCTGCCAGTTGCTCGATCATCTGGCGCGCCGGGGGCACAGCAGCGTGCTGTTCGCACCATCTGGCGGCCCGGCGCATTACGCCCAGACGCCGGTGATCGGCTTGACCGCAGTACCGTTCCCGATCTATCCGGAGCTCAGGCTGGTGCCTCCCACAGTGGATGTGAGAGATCGGCTCCGTGCGTTCAGCCCCGATCTGATCCACGTCTTCAACCCGGTATCGCTGGGGGTCGTCGGCCTGCGCCACGCGCGCGAACTGGTCATCCCGGTCGCAGCCTCCTATCAGACCGATCTGCCCGGCTTTGCCGCGCGCTGGGGGTTGGGGCTCTTCAGCGACCTGCTGTGGGGCTACTTGCGCTGGGTGCATGATCAGGCGGACCTCAACTTCTGCCCATCGCGCTTCACGTTGCGGGAATTGGCGCAGCGCGGCTTTCGCAATTTGCGCGTGTGGGGCCGCGGGGCAGACACGGACCGCTTTGCCCCTGGCCGCGCCAGCGTTGCATGGCGCAGCCGGCTCACCGATGGTCACCCCGACGCGCCGCTGATCGTGGCAGTAAGTCGGCTCGCGCCCGAAAAACGTCTGGCGATGTTGCGGCCGGTGATAGATGCGCTGCCTCGCGCGCGCCTGGCCATCATCGGCGACGGGCCGACGCGCTGGCTGCTGGAGAGCCAGTTCGCCGGCACACCCACCGTCTTCACCGGCTACTTGCACGGGGCCGACCTGGCGGCCGCCTACGCCTCGGCCGATATCTTTGTCCTCACCGGCGCCAACGAGACGTTCGGCAACGTGGTGCTGGAAGCGATGGCTTCGGGCCTGCCCGTGGTGGCGCCCGACACCGGCGGCCAGGTGGACCACGTGCAGCACGAGGTGAACGGGTTGATCTACCCGGCAGAAGACAGCGATGCACTGGTCGCGGCGGTCGCACGGCTGGCGGCCGACCTGCCGTGGGCGCGGCAGCTGGGCGCCGCCGGCCGCGTTTATGCCGAAGGGCAACGCTGGGATCGCATCCTGGATGGCCTTATCCAGGACTGGCAAGCCATCATCCCACGGTCACAGCTGGCCCTGGCCGCGTGAGACAACGCAAGAGCAACTTCTGCCAATCCGCGGACAAACCATGAGAGAAGCGCGTGACGAGCGGATCTGCACATTGGCCTCGCCCAGGCTGGGCGAGAAGCTGCTGTTCGGCTCCCTCGTGCTCGTGGCGGCTGTCTCGTGCCTGATTGTGGCGTGGGCCAGGACGGCTGGCCGATCCAGACGCGGGACGCTATCCAGGAGGTATCCCGATGAACGACAAGACCGAAGCGACCCTCGCGATCATCGCGGCGCTGCTGGTGCTGTTCACGACGATGCTTGACCCGCGCGTTTCGGCGGGGCTGGCCGTGGTGCTGCTGGTCGGCTTTGCGGTGGTGAAGCTGGTCAACAGCCGTGGCGGGCGCCAAGCAGTGATCCAGTTCGAAAATCGGTCACGCCATTCGTCACATGACCGCCGAGATGACCTTCGGCACTGTGCAAAATGACCGGATCCTCGTATGATGGAGTCACGATGGTAGAAACGTTGCATGCAACGTCTCTACACACGACACATCCATCCTTTTGCACACGTGGGAGGTCAATATGCAGCACAAGAATCGCATCGTCGCCCTGCTGAGCCTGTTCGTCCTGGCGCTGTTGGTCCTTGTCCCGACGGCGTCGGCCTTCGATGGCCGCGGGGGCGACACCGTGGTGATCGCCAGGGACGAGGTTGTCAACGATGATCTGTTTGCAGCCGGCAAGACCGTGATCGTGGACGGCACGATCAACGGCGACCTGGCCGCCGCAGGCGAGACCGTGATCGTCAACGGCAAGGTAACCGGCAATGTGATGGCGGCCGGTTCCAGCGTCGCCGTGAACGGCGAGGTGGGCCATGATGTCTTTGCCGCAGCCGCGGCGGTTACCATTGGGTCTGGCGCACGAATCGGGTATAATGCCTATACGACGGGGGCCAGCGTGGAGAGCCAGGCCGGCAGTCAGATCGGCGGCTCGCTCTTCATCGGCGCGGGCCAGGGCCTGGTCTCCGGGCAGGTCGCCAGGAATCTGCTGGCAGGGAGCGGCCGCCTGCGCCTGGAGGGCACGGTGGGACGGGATGCGAAGATCGCGGTGGACGCCTCGAGCACTGCCCCTTCCCTGGGCTACATGTACGGGCCGAACATGCCGCCCATGCCGGCCGTTCCGCCCGGCCTGACGTTCGGCAAGGACGCACGTGTGGCCGGCAGCCTGGAATACACCAGCAGCAAGGCTGTGGCAGACGCGGCCAGGGTGTCTTCCCAGGTCACGCACAACCTGCCGCCCCAGGATCAAGAGCTGTCCCGCGAGCTGGCGCGGCGGCAGAGCGCTTCATCTTACGTGTTCGACGCGCTGCGCCGACTGGTCGCCCTGCTGCTGATCGGTCTGCTCCTGGCGTGGCTGGCGCCCCGCTGGGTCACGGCCCCGGCCGAAAAGCTGCTCTCCCGGCCGCTGCCCAGCCTGGGGCTCGGCCTGGCCGGCTTGATCGCTGCCCCGTTCGGCTGGCTGGTCGCGCTGGGCGTGGTCATCGTGGTCGCGGTGGTTTTCGGCCTGTTGAGCCTGGGCGCCCTGACGTGGCTGACCCTGCTGACCGGCCTGCCGGTCCTGGGCCTGGCGTTCGTCGCCATCCTGTTCGTCGTGAGCTACCTGTGCCAGGCGATCGTCGCCTACCTGGGCGGCCGCTGGATCGTGGGCCGCATCCGGCCGGCGTGGAACAACCCCGCTGCGCGGGACGCAAGCAGCACGCTCTACGCGCCGCTGCTGATCGGCCTGCTTATCCTGGGCCTGTTCTTTGCCGTGCCGGTGGCCGGCGGCCTGATCCAGTTCCTGGTCGTCCTGGCCGGCCTGGGCGCCATCGTCCTGGCTGTCTACGGAAGCCGCGCGACGCCGCAGGCGGCCGCTGAAGCGCCGGTAAGCGTTCAGGCGTAATCCTGGACATCATGCCGCCAGGCGATGATTATCATCGCCTGGCGGCAATTTGTGGTTTGGCAGGGCTATGCAACGCCTCTCCCGTCTCGACCCGCTCTCGTTCGTCGCCTACCTTACCCTGGCCGGGATCACCGCCGCGGGGCTGTGGCAGATTGACCGCATCCTGCTGCGTTGGCTGGCCCTGGGCCTCCTGGTGGGCTTTGGCTTGCTGCAGAGCCGCCTTCCGGCCCAGAGCCAGGGTTGCCAACTTTCCGAAAGTTGGCAACCCTGGATTCGTGCCGGCGCCCAGCGCCGCGCCAACCTGATCATTGCCGCCCAGGCCGGGCTGATCGTTGCGCTGATCGAAACGACCGGCGCCGGGTTCCCGCTGATCTTCCTCTTCTTCATCCTCAGCGTGACGGCCATGCTCTACAACCCGCTGCGCCGGGGGCTGCTGTGGCTGGCTGGCTTCACCCTGCTCACCGGCTGGTTCTTCTTCCAGCAGGCAGGCTTGAGCGGCGGGCTGCAGGCGATGGCGATCTATGCCGGCGGCTATCTGTTCTTCGGCGTCGTCACCAATGCGCTGACCCAGGCGCGGCTGGCCCAACGCCGTAACGCCCTGCTGCTGGCCGAGCTGCAAGCCAAGAACCGCCAACTTGAGGCCTACGCCGCGCAGGTGGAGACGTTGGCGGCCATCGAGGAGCGCAACCGGCTGGCGCGGGAGATGCACGACACCATCGGCCACCGGCTGACGGCTGCGGCCGTCCAACTGGAAGGGGCCGAGCGGCTGGCGGTCGTCCAGCCGGAACGGGCCGCCGCGCTGATCGGCGCCGGCCGCCAGCAGGTGCGCGACGCGCTGCAAGACCTGCGCGCCACGGTCGGCCGGCTGCGCGAGCCGGTCGAGGTGGAGCTGCCGCTGCCGCAGGCGCTGCACCGCCTGGCCGTCAGTTTCGGAGAAGCGACCGGGCTGGCCGTCCATCTGGAGCTGCCCGAAACGCCCTGCCAGATGACCGCGGCCCAGCGCCTGGCCCTCTATCGCGCCGCGCAGGAGGGGCTGACCAATATCCAGCGCCATGCTGCGGCGCGCCAGGCCTGGCTGCGCCTGGAGTGCACGGCCGATCGTATCTCGCTGCACGTGAGCGACGACGGTCGCGGCCCGGGCATCAGGCCGCCCGAGGGCAGTTTTGGCCTCCGCGGCCTGCGCGAGCGCGCGGCCCGGCTGGGCGGCGCAGTCGCCCTGACCAACCGGCCGGGCGGCGGCGCGCTCCTGACGATGCAGCTCCCAGTTCAGAAGGATTGACGCATGGAACCGATCCGCATCCTGATCGTTGACGACCAGCGCATCTTGCGCGAGGGCCTGCGCACGCTGCTGGAGTTGGAAAGCGACCTGGCGGTCGCGGGCGAGGCCGAGGACGGCCAGGACGCGCTCGACCAGTACGAGGCGCTCCGGCCCGATGTCGTGCTGATGGACATCCGCATGCCGCGGTTGGATGGCGTGGAGGCCACGCGGCGCCTGCGCCAGCGCTGGCCCGAAGCGCGGGTGATCATCCTGACGACCTTCGACGACGACGCGTACGTGTTCGATGGGCTGCGCGCCGGCGCGCTCGGCTACCTGCTGAAAGATGTGTCGGGCCGCGAACTGGCCGAAGCCATCCGCAAGGTGGCCGCTGGCGGCGCGCTGATCGAGCCTTCGGTGGCGCGCAAGGTGCTGGCCGAGTTCGCGCGCCTGGCCGAGCCGGCCCGGCCGGCGGCCGAACAGCTCCCCGAGCCGCTCTCCGAACGCGAGCTGGCGATCTTGCGTCTCCTGGCGTCCGGCGCCAACAACCGCCAGATCGCGGGCCAGCTCTTCCTGGCCGAAGGTACGGTCAAAAACTACATCTCCGCCATCCTGGACAAACTGGGCGTGCAGGATCGCACCCAGGCCGCCCTGCGCGCCCGTGAGCTAGGCCTGTTGAAGCCTGGCTGATGGAACAAACTGACAGATTCTTAGGAGGCAATCGTCACCCGCAGCCTGGGAGAGCGTGGCATGATAGGGCTGGCATGTGGGACCGCTGCAAGGATGCCACCTTTGGAGCGTGAGGCACCCGGCGCCAGACCTCTTGCGCGTTTGGCCGGAGATGGGGTATAATATGTGGTAGGAGGATGCACCATGGGCCTGGTAGCCATCGCACGTCGTTTGCCGCAGGAGCTTCAGTTCCCGATGCTCGAGTTTGCCGAGGCCATCGAGGAGGATCTGCGCGCCAAATTGGCGGTGCGGCGCGAGGATTTTGAAGCGCTGCAAGCCACGATACGCGAACTCACTGACGCTCAGGGCCGTTCCGAGCAGCGCCTCGATCGCGTGGAGACCGCGCTCGTTGAGCTGGCCGAAGCGCAGAAGCGCACCGAGCAACGTGTGGAAGAGCTGGCCGAGGCGCAGAAGCGCACCGAGCAACGCGTGGATCGCCTGGAGATCGCGGTTACGGAGCTGGTCGAGGCGCAGAAGCGCACCGAGCAACGCGTGGATCGCCTGGAGATCGCGGTTACGGAGCTGGCCGAGGCCCAGAGGCGCACCGAGCAGCGCGTGGATCGCCTGGAGATCGCGGTTACGGAGCTGGCCGAGGCGCAGAAGCGCACCGAGCAGCGCGTTGCAGAGCTGGCCGAGGCCCAGAGGCGCACCGAGCAGCGCGTAGATCGTCTGGAGACCGTAGTTGCAGAACTGACCGAGGCGCAAAGGCGCACCGAAGAGACACTCAACAAACTCATCCTGCGCGTCGACCGCATCGAAGTGAAGCTGAGCGGCCTGGTGGGCGACAATCTGGAACGCAAGTATCGTGAGAAGGCTTTCTCCTATCTGGGGCAGATCTTGCGTCCGGTGCATCACGTGCCGCTACAGGACGTACTTCCGCAGTTGGAGGCCCACCTCACCGAAGCTGAGATTGACGAACTGCTGCCGCTGGACCTGTTGTTGCGCGGGCGGGCCAGACGATTGGAGAACAAGCCCGAAGTATGGCTGGCAGTGGAAGTGTCGGCCACCGTGGATCAAGGGGATGTCGAGCGGGCCGTCAATCGGGCGCGGCTCTTGAGCAAGGCGGGGTTCGCCGCCGTGCCAGCCGTGGCCGGGGAGGAGTTCACCGAAGGCGCCGGGCAGTTAGCGCTCCAGCAGAAGGTTCTGATGCTGCAAGACGGAGAGCGCCTGAACTGGCCGGAGGCGCTGGAGGCAGTCCTCCCGGCGTAAAGGCGGTATACCTTCACCCTCAAAATCGCGGCTTCTCTTCAAACCTCTGTCAGCCTAAGAATGGTGGGCACAGTCAGCAGGGTGCCCATCATGCAGATCGCTGCCCGGATTCGTCGTGCCGCTCACCTCTCGCGTCTCCTGTTTCGCGCACAGGCCGATCTCGTAGACTTGCCAAAAGCCCCCCTCCCAAGTACACTACAATCACAACATTCTGACAGGAGCAAATCCATGGCGGCAACGAAAACGCTCGGCATTCTCACCGGCGGCGGCGATGTTCCCGGCCTCAATCCATGCATCAAAGCCGTGGTTGATCGGGCCGTGGATGAGGGTTATGAGGTGCTCGGCTTTCGACTGGGATGGGCCGGGCCGCTCAACATCAATCCGGATGATCCCTCGGAGGATTGGCGCTGGGTGATGCGCCTGAACAAGGCCGTGGTGCGCAAGATTGATCGCTCCGGCGGTACTTTCCTACATACGTCGCGCACGCGCCCCTCGGCTGTTCGGGCTGACGAAATGCCCCCCTTCCTGAAAGATGCTTTCCCGCTCGTGCAGTCGCCGGCCTCCAACGAGCCGCCCACGGCAGACCTCACCAAACACGTGCTGCGCGTGCTCGAATACCTGAAAATAGACGGCTTGATCGCCATCGGCGGCGATGACACGTTGAGCTATGCAGTCCGCCTGCACGAGGAGGGCTTTCCGGTCGTCGGCATCCCGAAGACGATGGACAACGACGTCTTCGGCACCGACTATTGTATCGGCTTCAGCACGGCCGTCACTCGCAGCGTAGATTTCATCACAGCCCTGCGCACGCCGACCGGCTCGCATGAACGCATCGCCGTTGTCGAGCTCTTTGGCCGCAATTCGGGCGAAACCGCGATCTTCGCGGCCTATCTGGCCAATGCGGACCGCACCGTCATCCCCGAGGTGCCTTACGATATCCACAAGCTCGCTGCGTTCCTCGTGGAAGATAAACGGGCCAATCCAAGCAACTATGCGATCCTGGCAATCTCCGAGGGCGCACAGCCGATTGGGGGTGAGACGCTGGAGAGCGGTCGGCCCGATGCGTACGGCCACCGCAAGCTGGGAGGTATCGGCGCCCTCGTAGGCGACCAGATCAAGGAGATCACCGGTGAGGGCATCATCTACCAGCAGCTGGGCTACCTGATGCGGTCGGGCGCGCCGGATTCGCTCGATCGCATGGTAGCGCTATCGTATGCCAATCTCGCCACCGACCTGATCTCGCATGGCCGTTCAGGCCGAATGGTCGCGCTGCGCGAGGGCCGCTACACGCACGTCCCCCTCAGCACCGTAGTCTCCGGCATCAAGCGCGTCGACGTGGATCAGATGTACGATAGCCTGCAGTACCGCCCTCGCGTGGTGGACGTGATGGGCAAGCCGATGTTCCTGTATTGATCCGAACCAGCGCGCGGCAGAGCAGAGAGCGGTGTTCTCCTCTGCCGCGCGGGCTCAGATGGTCATGCAGAGCCGGCCGCGGCCTGCTTTGCCGGCGACATCGCCCGACGCTCCTCGGTCACGACGTCATACAGGTCGAGGATGCGATCGGCGATGAGCGGCCAGCCAAACGCTTGCGCCTGTCGGATCGAGTTGGCCTGCAGCTGCCAGCGCAGCTCATCTTGCTTGAGGACACGGCGCAGGGCGTCGGCCAGCGCGACCGGATCGCGCTCAGGGACCAGCAGGCCGGTCACGCCGTCCTGAACGGTGAAAGTCAGCCCGCCGACCCGGCTGGCGACCACCGGCGTGCCGCAGGCCATGGCCTCCAGCGCGACCATGCCGAACGACTCGTAATGGGATGGCATGACGAGCACGTCTGCCGCGCAATAGTAATCGGGCAGAGTATCCTGGCCGCGTTTGCCCATGAAGGTGACCAGCTTGCTGATGCCCAGCGCGTCTCGCAGTTCGATCAGCCGACGCATCTCCGCCGTCATCTCCTCCAGCGGCACGCTGGCATCGCCGCCGATGATCGCCACCGCCAGGCATTCGCAGCCCAGATCGCAGCTCTCGTCCTGATCCATCAGCGCGATCGCCTCCAGCAGGGTATCAATCCCCTTCAGCGGTTCGATGCGCCCTACGAACAGGATCAATCGCCGTTCGAGATCGAGACCTAGCCGCTGGCGCGCTTCCAGTTGCGAGCGGGGATAGAAGCGCGTCAGATCCACGCCGGGCGGGATGACTTCGATCTTCTCCGGTTCGGCGCCGTACAGGCGGACGGTCTGCTCCTTGTCCAACGGGCTGCCGGCGATGATCCGATCGGCATGGCGCATCAAAGCCCATTCGCTTTCGATGCGCAGCGGCGGCGCGAACTCATGCGCGGCGCGCGCCACCTGATTTTTCATGTGCCCCAGCGTATGGAACATCTGGATCATCGGCACCCGACCACCCCACGCCTGCTGCAGTTGCTGTCCGGCCAGCCCAGAGAGCCAGTAGTGACTGTGGATGACATCGTAGCGGCGACCGTTTTCGCACGCAAACTCGGCCACGCGCGCGGCAAACTCCGGCAGGTGCTCGAAGATCACTTCTTTGCTCACCGGTCGCTCAGGCCCAGCCGGCACATGGATCACCTGGGCGGTCGGTCCCAGCTCGTGCGAAATGCGCGGCACATGATCGTCCTGCGAACGGGTGAACACATCCACGGTGACCCCGCGGCGCCCCAACTCGATCGTCAGGTCCCGAACATAGACGTTCATGCCGCCCGTTTCCTTGCCGCCGAGCATGGCCAGCGGGCACGTATGCACGCTGAGCATACAAACACTCAGGTCAGGCCGCCTGAGTTGACGAGATCGCGAAGAACCAGACACCGGTATGCAATCCTCCCTGTCATATCCTGCCACATGGACGCGCCGCAGAGCTCAGATCAGGCCTCCTGGGTGGCGTCCAACATTGCCCGCACATCGGCCACAGCCTGTCGCGCGTCCCGGAAATGAAGCGCCTGCAGGCCGGCGGCCCGCGCGCCTTCGATGTTGCGGAGAAAGTCATCCACAAACAAAGCTTCATGGGGTGCCACGCCGAGCCGGTCAACCGCCAGCGCGAAGATGCGGGCATCAGGCTTGGCGATGCCGACTTCAGCCGAAATGACGATATCGTCCACAGCATCGCGCAGCCCGAACCGTTCCGCGATAATGGCGCGACCATCGGGCCACGCGTTGCTCAGGATGCCGGTCTTAACCCCCGGCCGCAAGTTGCGGATGAACGTCACCAGCGCATCATCGCAGCGGTCACCTGCCCAAAAATCGGCGCGAAGCTGGGCTAGCGCCTGCGGATCGAGCCGAAATCGCTCGGCCACAGAGGCCCACACCGCCTCGGCCGACGCCAGGCCGATGGTCGCCAGCGCCGCTGTGGGCGAGTCGAACACCGCATGGTACAACTCCTCAAGCGAGACGCCCAGGCGTTCGGCCGCGCGCCGCCGCGGTGTCTGATCCTCGGTGCGCACGATCACGCCGCCGAAATCGAATATCACTGCTCGTACCGACATGCAATCATTCTCCCCTGGTATCTATTCAGCCTCACCCTGCCCCCTGTCCCCTCCCCTCTCCTGACCTCCGTCTGGAGAGGGGGAGACTGGTACTCCGTCAGGCTGGATTTTGCGCTTTGCTATAGAACCCCTCTCATCCCCTGCCCCGCTCTTCCCTGGCAGGGGGCGCGGACGGGGGTGGCGCCAGACGCCGCAAACTGTGAACTCTGACCTCACGAGGCACTGGAAGGGGTTGGCGGGCGGCAAAGCCGCCCGCCAACTTCCACCCTTCACACCCCCTTGCCCCCGCCTTGTGGAGGAAAGGGGCACGGAAGATAGAGGCCCTGAGCCGTTACCTCCCTTGTGGGATTTCCCTCACCCTTCATTCATTCTATCACTGTGTGAGCCGGACGCCAAAGCCTTTGACCCGCCTGTTCCAGCATGATATAATGGGCCGACCGCCCACATCGAAGCATCGGGGTCATAACTTGGTTGCCGTCTTTCGACCGATGTCTGTTGCTGCAATCGTGCTTGCTGCTGGTCTCTCACGCCGCATGGGACGCTTCAAACTCACCCTGCCCTGGGGCGGGCCGATGTCGCCGCAGTCGGTGATCGGCCAGGTGGTGGCCACGCTGGAGACGGCCGGGCTGAAGGAGATCGTCGTCGTCACCGGCCACCGCAGCGCAGAGGTCATTGCCGCGCTGACCGGGACCTCGGCGCGCTGCGTCTTCAACCCCGACTACGCGTCCGGCGAGATGTTGGCCTCGGTCCAGGTCGGACTGGCGGCCTTGACAGAGCAGTGCGCGGCCGCACTGCTCTGCCTGGGCGACCAACCGCAGATGGAGGCCCACACGGTGCAGGCACTCCTGGCGGCCGGTCAGGCCACCGGCTGGCAGACGATCATCGTCCCCAGCCATCAGATGCGCGCCGGCCATCCGATCTTGTTACCGCGCTGGCTCTGGGCCGAAATCCTGGCCGGCCAGGGCACTTTGCGCCAGGTGCTGGCCGGCCACCGTGACCAGACCCAATACTTGATCGTAGATACGCCGTCGGTGCTGGCGGATCTGGATACACCGGGAGATTACGAGGCAGCCGGTGGAGGGCAGAGCGCATGAGGCGACTGCCGTTTCATATGCCTCTCCCCTGCACCGCGCCTCTCATCCCGACGAACACTCTCTACAGGAGACTCTCACCATGCAAACACCTCTTCCGACTGCTGGCGATACGAGCTGGTTCGTCCACGATCGTTTCGGCCTGTTCATCCATTGGGGCACCTACACGCTGGCTGCACGCCACGAATGGGTAAAGCAGCGCGAGCGCATCCGCGACGAGGAGTATCAGAAGTACTTCGACCACTTCGACCCCGACCTCTACGACCCGACCGTCTGGGCGGCCGAGGCCAGGAACGCCGGCATGAAGTACTTCGTGGTCACCACCAAACACCATGAAGGCTTCTGCCTGTGGGATTCGGCGCTGACCGACTACAAGGCGACCAACACGCCCTATGGCAAAGATGTGCTGCGGCCGATGGTAGATGCGTTCCGCGCTGAGGGTTTCAAGGTCGGTTTCTACCACTCGCTGATTGACTGGCATCACCCGGAATTTCCCGTGGATCCCATCCACCCGATGCGCGATGATCTGGAGTATCGGGAGAAGCACAAAGACCGCGACATCCGCAAGTACGCCGAATATCTCCACGGCCAGACGCGTGAGCTGCTGACTCAGTTCGGCAAGATCCACATCATGTGGTTCGATTTCTCCTACGCCAATCGCCAGTTCCCCTGGGGTCGTGGTAAAGGCCGCGACGACTGGCAGTCGGAGAGGCTGGTACAGATGGTGCGCGAGCTGCAGCCGGGCATCATCCTCAACGACCGGCTTGACCTGCCGGAGTCGGCCGACGTGCGCACGCCAGAAGAGTATCAGCCGCGCAGCTGGATGACCGTGAACGGCCAGCCGGTCGTCTGGGAGGCATGCCAGACCTTCAACCGGAGCTGGGGCTACTATCGGGACAACATGGACTGGCGCGAGCCGGATGAGTTGATCCGCACGCTGATTGATACCGTCTCGAAGGGCGGCAACCTGCTGCTCAACGTCGGGCCGAACGGCCGGGGCGAGTTCGACGAACGATCGGTCGAACGGCTGCGGGCCATCGGCGCATGGATGCGGCTGCACAGCCGCGCGATCTACGGCTGCACGGCCTTCGACCTCACGCCGCCGCCCGACACCCGCTTCACCTACAATCCGGAGAAAAAGCGCCTCTACCTGCACCTGTTCGCCTGGCCCTACAAGCACGTGCATCTGGACGGACTGGCGAGCCGGGTCGAGTACGCGCAACTGCTCAACGACGCCTCAGAGGTCAAGATGTTCACCGTGGACCCGCATCAGCAGGCGCAGAACACGACCATGGGCGGCAGCCGCGCAGACACGCTGATCCTGGAACTGCCCATCGCCAAGCCGAAGGTCGCGGTGCCGGTGGTGGAGTTGTTCTTGAAGGATTGAGGATGTACGATGTACGATGCACGATGTACGATGTACGATGTACGATGTGCGATGTGCGATGTTGTGGTGGTGCGTCGCCATTGTACATCGCCTGATCGAAAGGTTTCCTCGTGCCCGCGCACATTCGTCTCGATGGCGATTGGCGGCTGCTCTTCTTCCCGGAGGCGGGGTTGCCGGTCAAACATCCCGATGACCTGGCGGCCCACGCCGATCAGGTGATCCCGGCGCGCGTGCCGGGCAACGCGGAGCTCGACTTGCAGGCCGCCGGCATCCTGCCGGAGCCGTTCTACGCGGGCAACATCCGGCGGTTGCGGGAATATGAGTTCTACTGCCAGCGACCAGCAGCTCTACCTGATCGAGTGGGAGGTCGGCGGCCGGAAGTTCGGCAGCCATTATCTGGCGGGGACGCCGCCGTTCGACCTGGAACGATATCGTAGCGTCTGGCTGCCCGCAATTGCGGCGCAGCCGCAGGCGTTCGATTCTGAGTCGGTCGCCCGGTGACACAACGATCATACAGCCGTTGCGAGGAACATAGGCCGGGCCGGTGAACGAGACATGAGCCAGGACGCAATGACGCACGCAAGCATCGAACCGTACCAGGCGCCGGACCGCTCTGCCATTCGCCGCATCCTGGAAGCCATCGGCTGGGAGGAGCACTACATCGTCGCCTTCGAGCAGGCCGCCGATAGCCTGGCGCGCCGCGATGATGCGGCCGTCTATGTGGCGCGGCTGGAGGGGACAACCGTTGGGTTCATTTTCGTCCAATTCCACGCCTGGAATCGGCTGTGCCAGATTCAAGGACTCGCCGTGGATCCGGCTGTGCAGCGGCGCGGCGTTGCTTCTGTCCTCGTGGCGCAAGCTGAAGCCTACGCACGTGCACATGGAGCTCGAGGCATCTACGTGGACACCCCGGTTACGAATATCGGCGGACGGCGATTCTATGAGGCTGTCGGCTATCAGCTAGGATACATCATGCCGCGCTACTACGACGATGCCCTGGACGGCGTGACCTATCAGAAGTTCTTCGCGGGTCCGACCGCCGGAGACTGAAGCCGTCCGGCTACAAAATGAAAGCCCCGGTCACGGGGCTAATTCAAGCCCCTTCGGGGGACTTTCATATCGTAGCCCGATCCGTGTAGGTCGGGCGGGCTTTCGTATTTTCATTCGAGAGATGTGACCTATGAGCGAATCTGCCTACCCCTACCTTGATCCGTCCCTCCCCCTCGACTCCCGCGCCGGCGACCTCGTCGGCCGCCTGACGCTGGACGAGAAGATCGGCCAGATGCTCTACGAGGCGCCCGCCATCGAGCGGCTGGGCATCCCGGAGTACAACTGGTGGAACGAATGCCTGCATGGCGTCGGCCGGGCGGGCATCGCTACCGTCTTCCCACAGGCCATCGGCCTGGCCGCGACGTGGGACGACGACCTGGTGCGCCGCGTGGGCGCCGCGATCTCGGACGAGGCGCGCGCCAAATACAACGACTGGCAGCGCCGCGGCATCCGCCAGATCTACACCGGGCTGACCTTCTGGACGCCGAACATCAACATCTTCCGCGATCCGCGCTGGGGCCGCGGCCAGGAGACTTACGGCGAGGACCCTTATCTGACGGCGCGCATGGGTGTGGCGTTCGTGCGCGGGCTGCAAGGCGACGATCCGCGCTGCCTCAAGGCGGCGGCCTGCGCCAAGCACTATGCCGTCCACAGCGGCCCGGAGCCCGACCGCCACGGCTTCAACGCGGTGGTAGACGAACGCGATCTGCGCGAGACCTACCTGCCGGCATTCGAGGCGCTGGTGCGCGAGGGCCGCGTCGAGTCGGTTATGGGCGCGTACAACCGCACCAACGGCGAGGCGTGCTGCGCCAGCCCCACTCTGCTGGAGAAGATCCTGCGCGGGGAATGGGGCTTCGACGGCCACGTCGTCTCCGATTGCGGCGCGCTTGACGACATCTGGCGCCATCACGGGCTGGCAGCCAGCCGAGAGGAGGCCGCGGCGCTGGCCGTCAAGGCCGGCTGCGACCTCAACTGCGGCGAGACCTACGCGGCGCTGCTGATCGCCCACCACAAAGGGCTGATTGACGAGGCGACCCTCGACCGGGCCGTGTGGCGGCTCTTCCGCACGCGGCTGCGCCTGGGCATGTTCGACCCGCCGGAACGCGTGCCCTACTCGGCCATCCCCTACGAGGTCGTGAACTGCCCGGCCCATCGCGAGCTGGCGCTCCAGGCGGCGCGCGAGTCCATCGTGCTGCTCAAGAACGACGGCCTCCTGCCCCTCGCGAAGGAGATCGGCAGCATCGCCGTCATCGGCCCCAACGCCGACGACCTGATGACGCTGCTGGGCAACTACAACGGCACGCCCGCCCAGGCGGTCACGCCGCTGGAGGGCATCCGCCGGGCGGTCTCGCCGAAGACCGCGGTCTACACGGCGAAGGGCTGCCCCATCGCCGACGGCGTGCCCAACCTGAGCATCATCCCGTCCGAGTATCTGCGGCCGGCCGCGGCTGATGGCCCACAGCACGGCCTGACCGGCGAGTACTATCCGACGGAGGAGATCGGGGGCAGCCCCGCGTTCACCCGGCTCGACCCGACCGTGGATTTCATCTGGAAGAACACCACCCCACTCGGCGGCGAGCGCGGCGACCGCTTCGCCGTGCGCTGGACCGGCTTCCTCGTACCGCCGACCACGGGCGTGTATCGGCTCGGCGTCAACGGCCACAGCGGCTACCGGCTCACCCTCGACGGCGAGCTGCTGGTGGAATATCACGGCGTGCATCACGCCCTGCGCCGGACGAAGGAAGTCCAGCTGGAGGCCGGCCGGTTCTATCGCCTCCAGCTCGATTACAGCAATGATGGCATTGATCCCTGGGCGCAGCTTGTGTGGGCGGTTCCCGGCGTAGACGAAGCGGCCGAGGCGCTGGAAGCCGCAGCGAAGGCTGACGTCGTGGTCATGTGTCTGGGCCTGACGCCCTACGTCGAGGGCGAGGAGATGCCGGTCAAAGTCGAGGGCTTCGTCGGCGGCGACCGCACCGACATCGGCCTGCCGGCTGCGCAGCAGCGCCTGCTCAAACGCGTCCATGCGCTCGGCAAGCCGATCGTGCTCGTGCTGCTCGGCGGCAGCGCCATCGCCGTGCCCTGGGCCGACGCGCACGTGCCGGCGATCCTGCAGGCGTGGTATGGCGGCGAAGCCGGCGGGACGGCCCTGGCCGACGTGTTGTTCGGCGATTATAACCCGTCGGGCCGGCTGCCGGTCACAGTCTACAGGTCGGTCGCCGACCTGCCGCCCTTCACCGACTACGCGATGGCGAACCGCACCTATCGCTACTTCCGCGGCGAGCCGCTCTACCCGTTCGGCCACGGCCTGAGCTACACGACGTTCGAGTACAGCAACCTGCGGCTGAGCAAGCCAGCGCTCTCCGCCGACGAGACGCTCACCGTCCAGGCCGATGTGACCAACACCGGCCCGCGCGCCGGCGATGAGGTCGTGCAGCTCTACCTGAGCTATCCGCCCACCTCCCCGCGCAACCCGATCCGCCAGCTACGCGGCTTTCAGCGGATCAGCCTGGCGCCGGGCGAGACGAAGACGGTCAGCTTCACGCTGACCCCGCGCGATCTGGCGCTGGTGAACGACGCCGGGCAGCGCGTGGTGGAGGCGGGCGAGTATCGCGTGAGCGTCGGCGGGGGGCAGCCGATGGGAGCGGACCTCGCCGCCGGCGTCGCGACAGGCGCATTTCGGATTACAGCATGATTTTTTAGACAGGATTTGCGGGATGAGAGCGAAGCTGATCCTCAATCACCCTGTCGGAGCCCACTGAGGCGGTGGCGACGGAGCCGCGCTATCAGGGCCGCGGCTACGCCTCGGCCGTCCTCCGGGCGCTGGCGGCCGCGATCACCGACTACTTTACAATGTGACAGCCCCCGCCCCTGACCCCGCCCCCGCAAGCGGGGGCGAGGGAATCTCTTTTTTGGGGTTTGGGGGCCGCTGTGCGGCCCCCAAACCCCCATGTGAACGGTTTCCCCTTAACCACAAAACGCACCGGCTTTTCGTTGTAACAGCACCGAAACAAAGCATCTCCAGAAGCAATTTTTGCTGTCTCAATACGAGCAACGGCTGGCGATTCAGCGGGGATAGCCGCCAGTTGCTGCAAACAGCCCGTGGCGGTATAATCTCGCGCTATGATCACCACCGATTTCTCACCCATCGAGCAGGCGTGGGATGCGTTTGTCGCCGGGCATCCGCACGGCCACATCCTTCAGACCTGCCGCTGGGCCAGGCTCAAGTCCGCCTTCGGCTGGCGGAGCCTGCTGGTGCCCTTCCGCGCCGGCCCGGCCCTCAAAGAGCCGCTGCTCGGCGGCAGCAGCGTGCTTCTGCGCCGATTGCCGTGGGGCGGCACCCTGGCTTACGTGCCCCGTGGCCCGGTGGTGGACTGGGCCAACCCCGACCACGTGAGTGCCCTGTTCGTCGTGCTGCGCGAGACCTGCCTGAAACAGCGCATCGGCATCCTCAAGGTGGAGCCAGAACTGCCCGACACACCGGAAACGGCGGCCCTTCTGACGGCTGCCGGCTTCCGACGCAGCCCTCAGCGCGTCCAGCCGCTCAGCACCATCCACGTGGATTTGAGCGGCGACGAGGAGGCGCTTCTGGCCCGCATGAAACAGAAATGGCGCTACAATGTCCGCCTGGCCGAGCGCCGCGGCGTGACCGTGCGGCCGGGCACGGCCGCTGACCTGCCGACGATCCAGGCGCTGATGGAAGCCACGGCCGCGCGCGATCGCTTCGGCGTGCACAACCTGGCCTATCACACGGCCGCCACCGCGCTCTTCGGGCCGACCGACATGATGACCTGGCTGCTGGCCGAGCACGAGGGGCGGCCGCTGGCCGCCATCGCCGTATTCGCCCTGGGGAAGATGGCGTGGTACATGTGGGGCGCATCGGCCGATGCCGACCGCAACCTGATGCCGAATCACGCGCTGCAGTGGGCAGCCATGCGCTGGGCCAGAGCGCGCGGCTGCGCCACCTACGACCTGTGGGGCATTCCAGACGAAGTCGGCGCCGATCCGACCATCGGCGAAGAGCCCGAACGCTGGGGCGAGGGTGGCCTCTGGGGTGTCTTTCGTTTCAAGCAAGGCTTCGGCGGCCGCATCGTGCGCTACACAGGCGCCTGGGATATGCCCCTGTCGCGGGTCGAGTACGCGCTCTATCGGCTCGCGCTGCGCGTCCGCCGACGGATGGAGGCGACTTGATGGCCTCGTTGCCCGCGATCACCCCCATCACCGACGCGCGTGCCTGGGACGCGTTGCTGCTCGCCCTGCCCCGTCCCCACATCCTCCAGAGCTGGGCCTGGGGCGAGCTGAAAGCGCAAACGGGCTGGATCGCCCGGCGCTGGATCTGGCAGGCCGCGGCCACCGGGCCCAGGGCTGCGACTGCTATGCTCGTGCGTCGCCTGGCCGGCCGCCTGCCCGTGGCAGTCGCCTACGTCCCCAAAGGCCCACTGCTCGACTGGGCCGACGCGACGCTGGCAGAGGACGTGCTGCGCCACATCGAGGCCGAGGCGCGGCGCGCCGGCGCGATCTTCGTGAAAATAGATCCCGATGTGCGCGCCGACAGTGAGGTCGGCCGGCAGGCCTGCGCATTGCTGCGCCGCCGGGGCTGGCGCCCTTCTGCCGAGCAGATCCAGTATCGCAACACCCTGATCAGCGACCTGACCGCCGACGAGGCGGCCCTGCTGAGCAACATGAAGCCGAAATGGCGGTACAATATCCGGCTGGCCGAACGCCGCGGCGTGGCCGTGCGGCCGGGCACGGCGGCCGACCTGCCGATCTTCTACACCATGTATGCGGAAACGGGCGGCCGAGATGGCTTTCTGGTGCGGCCGTTTGGCTACTACCGCGCGATCTGGGAACGCTTCTTGCAAGATGACCTGGGTCATCTGTTGCTGGCCGAAGTCGCCGGCAAGCCGGTGGCCGGGCTGTTCCTCTTCCGTTTCGGACCGACTGCCTGGTATTTCTACGGCGCTTCCACCGACCAACACCGCGAACTGATGCCGAACCACGCGCTGCAATGGGCGGCCTTGCGCTGGGCCCGAGCCGTCGGCTGTACGCGCTACGACTGGTGGGGCGCGCCGGACGTCCTGGATGAGCACGACCCGATGTGGGGCGTCTATCGCTTCAAGCAGGGTTTCGGCGGGGAGTTCACGCCGTGGATCGGCGCATGGGACTATCCGACCAGCGTCGCCGCGTATTGGCTGTACACTGTCGCGATGCCGAAAGTGCTGGACATGATGCGGCGACGGCATCGCAGCGCTTTGACTTAGCGCCATGCGCCCCCGATAACCCGTCCGTCTGCCAGGGCGGGGTCGGCGCGGTCAGTCTCTTGACCACGAGAAAAATCCTTCTGCAATGTCTGGAATGCCCGGGCGCTGGGCACCGGAGGCTGCGGCACCCAGCACCCAAGCGCCCGCAAACGCGCCGATCCAGTATCGTCCCGGTCGCGCCTGCCGCTAAATCAGGAATTCTTGCCTCGCTTTGACATGGACAGCCGGTTGTGCTATCGTGGAGGCAAGTCTACAGAATACGATTGCCGGCCGGCGGGACTGCGCAGAAGTAGCGCGGTCCGATGACGGTAGCGCGCATCATGGGGTGTATCGTGTTCGATCATCTTCCTTTTCGCACGCCTCAGCCTGACGGCAGGCGCTTCGTCCGCACGATTCTGGGGCAGGAACATCCTATCCGGCCGCCGCTTTTCGAGTATCTCGTGGATAGCGAGCGGATCATCCGACCGGTTGTCACCGTGATGCTCGGCCGACCATGGGTCGTGCCCGGTGAGGATCGGGCATCGCAGGCGGCCTACCTGGACAATTTCATCGCGTTCTGGTATCACCTGGGCTACGACGTGATCAAGTTTGAGCGCAGCCTGCCGTGGACGCTGACCAGTGTGAGTGCGCCCGATACGGCCACCGAGGGCATCACCCAGCGCGGCTGGGCCGACGAACATCACGGCATGATCCGTTCCTGGGCCGATTTCGAACGCTATCCCTGGCCCACTCTGGCGCAGATGAACTTCTTTCCGTTCGAATATCTCAGTCAACATCTGCCCGAGGGCATGGGGCTGTTCCTCTCGCACGCGGGCGGGCCACTGGAGGTCGTGACACGCCTGATGTCCTATGAAGGACTGGCGCTGGCGCTCCACGACGATCCGGAGCTGGTGCGGGCAGTGGCTGAACGTGTCGGCGCGCTAATGGAGCAAATGTACGTTCATCTGCTCCAATTGCCGAATGTGTTGGGCCTTTTCCCGGGCGATGACATGGGCTTCCGCAGCGCTACGCTCATATCGCCCAGGGCGTTGCGTACCTACACCTTGCCCTGGCACAAACGTTTTGCCGCGATGGCACATGCGCGCGGCCTGGTCTACTGCCTGCATTCCTGCGGCAATCTGGCGCAGATTATGGAGGAGCTGATCGAAGACGTGCGGATTGATGCGAAGCATTCGTTTGAGGATGTCATCATGCCGGTGGAGGTGTTCCAGGCGCGCTATGGCGATCGCATCGGCGTCATCGGCGGCTTAGACGTGGACAGGCTGGCAAACGGCTCGCCGGAGCGCGTGCGCGCTCGCACGCGCCAGCTGATCGAGGTCTGTGGCGGCCGCGGTCGCTACGCCCTCGGTTCCGGCAACTCGATCCCTAACTACATCCCGGTTGAGAACTACCTGGCGATGGTGGATGAAGTGTGGCGGTAAGCGCGTCCATCGCAGGCGGGAGGGCTTATCATCGGGGCCAGCATCGGCCACCGACCAGGAGGGAGTATGGATCAGGAATCAGAGCGCAGATTGGCGCATCTGATTCGCCAGCAGCGGATCGCGGCGCTGGGAACAATACATGATGATGCGCCGTTTGTTTCGATGATCGCGTATGTGCCCACAGCCGACTTCTCGGCTTTCTACGTCCATGCCAGTCGGCTGGCACAACATACGTGCAATCTGCTGGCCCATTCTCGCGTCAGCCTCATGATCGTCGAAAGCGATCCGGGCACGGGCGACCCGCAAACGCTGGCCCGTGTTTCGTTCACGGGCACCGCGACCGCGATCGCTCCGGATGCGGATGACTATGCCCAGGCCCGTGCTCTTTATCTGGCGCGCTTTCCGGCCTCGGCCGTGACGTTTCAGCTGGCCGACTTCGGCTTGTATCGCATCACGGTGCAGTCAGCGCGTTATGTCGCGGGACTGGGCAAGGCATTCACGCTGTCACCGGCCCGCCTGCGCCAGACCGCGGCCACGAACTCAGGGTGAGGATTGGGTTGCGACTGTCTCTAGCCGCCACTCCCAAGATTCAAGTTTTCATGAGGAACTCCGCATGTCCGAAGAAATTCTGCGCACCTTCATCGCCATCGAGCTGGATGAGCCTCTGCGCATTGCCCTGGGCCGCGTCCAGGCGAAGTTCAAGCGCCAGATCGCGCCGCGCGACGTCAAATGGGTAGCGGTCGAGAACCTGCATTTGACGCTCAAATTTCTGGGCGACACCCCGCGCGGCCGCCTGCCCGAGATCGAGGCCGCACTGCAGGCCGCGTGCGCCGGCCATGCGCCGTTCGAGATTCAGTTCGAGGGCCGGGGCTGTTTTCCGAATTTCAAGCGGCCGCGCGTGATCTGGGTAGCAGTGCGTGACCGCGGTCAGATGCTGATGCGGCTGCAAGCAGACATCGAGAAGACGGTCGCACCGCTTGGCTGGCCCACCGAGGAACGCGGCTTCTCGCCGCACCTCACCCTCGGTCGCGTCGCGCGCGGGGTGGAGCGCAGCGCCGAAGAGGCGATCGGTCAGGTGGTCGAGAGATCGGTGGTGGAACAGATCGGCGCGCAGCGCGTCACCGCGGTCAGTCTGATGCACAGCGACCTGCATCCGACCGGGCCGATCTACACGCGGCTGCTGGAGGTGCCGCTCACCGGCGCGTGAGGGACACGCCTGAGGACGAGCTTCAGGAGGGCCCGGCACCCATCGGCACCGAGTCGTCTGCCGCCACCACTGCAGGCATGGGTTCTGCTGACGGGACGATCTCCGCAGTGGTCGTCGCCGCTTGTGGTTCGTCCGTCGTCTGTCGGCTGTGTGCGCGCTGCCAGGCTCCGGCCAGCATCTGCCAGAGCACAGCTGGCGGCGCGACAGCAAGCCATGCGGCGAAGAACCCGAACAGCGCCAGCGCGGCCAGACCAATCGCCTGCGCCTGCATCTGGCCAGGCCAATCGGGCTGGAAAGGCGCCACTGTCCAAAGGCCGCTGACGCCCTGGCGGATCACGCCGAGATAGTCGTTCGCGCCGATGCCATTCCAGCCCTGGCCGTATCGCCCGTCAGCAAAGAGGCCGACCGCCAGCAGGCCCAGGGAGCCGGCCAGGCCATGCACACTCAGCGCAGCGGTGGGATCGTCCCAGCGCAGGAGGTGATCCACAGCAAAGACCGTCAGTGGGATCAGCAGGCCGACCGCCGCGCCGATCGCCAGCGCGGCCCACGGTGGGATGAACGGCGCGGCGGCTGTCACGGCCACAAGGCCGGCCGCAAAACCGCGCGTCGCCATCAGCGGATTCGGGTCGCCTGCGACGAACCAGGTGTAGGCCAGCGGCAGCAGGCCTCCGGCCGCGGCCGCCAGCAGCGTGTTGAGGGCCAGCAGGGGGAGGTTCAGGGAACGGAGATCGAGCAGAGGATTGGCGATAAACCAGGCCAGGCTGCCGGCCAGCAACATACCGGCGCCGAGCACGGCGAGCAACGGCAGATGCACCGGCGGCAGCGGGATCGGCGCATCTTCTGGAGCGCGACGGGGCCGGCGTTCGGTGAAGACCAACGTGCCCGCCAGTGCGGCTGCCGCGCCGAGCACGTGCACCAGACCGGCGCCACCCGCATCTACCAGGCCGTGGCCCAACCCCAGGTTGCGGCCCAGGTGAGCCAGCCAGCCGCCACCCCACACCCAATTGCCGGCCACCGGATAGATGACGGCCCCCATGGCCAGGCCGATCAGACCGGCGGCCCAGGCCGGGACACGGCCACGCAGGCCGACGAGGGGAATGGCAGCAGCCGTGGCGACCCACGGCAGATTGGCCAGCGCCAGCGCATAGGCGGCGCCCGTGGCCGCCGCGCCGGTCAGACCCCAACCGGCCAGTCCGGCCATGCCCCAGCCAGCGCCCCACATCGGGCCAAGCGCCGACCACTCCCACACCAGCTCTTCGTAGCCGGGACGCTCGTAGGCCAGGCCGATGCCGCCGAACTGCAAGGCAAAGCCGGTGGCCGTGTAGCCGATGAAGGCCAGCCCCATGGCAGCCAACAGGCTGAGCGCAGCGTGCCGGGCTCGCGCCTCGGGCAGACCGCCGGCCGCAATCAATGCATAGCCGAGAGGCACGAGGAAAGAGAGACCGAACGTGATGCTCGGCAGATCGGACATGAATTCGTCTCCAGAAATGAAATGCATGAAACGTTTATCGCTTGACGCCTGACGTCTCACGATTGACTTGCCGCCATAACTGCTCAGGCCCTCTATCCCCCCTGTCCTCATTCCCCCCGCAAGGCGGGGAATGAGGGGATGAAGGGTGGGGGTTGGCGGGCGGCAAAGCTGCCTGCCAACCCCTTCAAGTTTCGCCCCCTCTCCTCTCCTGACCTCCATCGGGAGAGGAGAGGGGACAGGGGGAGGGGTGAGGCTGGATGAATACTTTTCGCCTATGCTACCACAAAACCCAACCATTCCCCAAGCCACGCCGCGGCTCATGGTGGATGCCATGCTGGGCCGATTGGCGAAATGGCTTCGTCTGGCCGGATACGACACGCGGTATTGGCGTGATGGCAGCGACGCCGAGTTGATTGCGGCCGCGCAGGTGGAAGATCGGCTGATCATCACCCGCGATCGTCAGCTGGCCGGCCGGCGAGGAGTGCGCGCCGTGTTGGTGGTCGCCGAGACACTGGACGAACAGATCGCCGAGGTGCGCGACCAGTTAGGCGGCAATCCGCAGCCCTTCAGCCGGTGCCCGGAATGCAACGAGCCGCTGGAAAGGCTGACACGCGCCGCGGCGCGCGATCTGGTGCCGCCCTATGTGTGGCACACGCAATCGGAATTTCACCGCTGCCCGGGATGTGATCGGGTCTACTGGAAAGGCACGCATTGGCCGGCCGTCCAGGCGCGGCTCGAAGCACAGGTGCCGCGCTCATCTTCCGCCGGGGAGGCCGGCGATTGATCACGCACGCCAACGGCCGGATCACATATCACACCCGGCCCCTCCAACCGACAGGTCATATTTGAGGCAGGTGTACCGCGGCCGAATGATTTGACCGCAATCCGCTTTCCCCTATAATGGAGACACCCTTCGGACAGACGCGCCATGACGCGTGTGCCGATCCACTTTGTGCCGATCAGAGGACGCATGAACCGACCACAAGGAGCAGCAGGTGAAGAGCGGGAGGCCGACGCCATTGCGACAGTCCGGTTCCGGGCAATGATGCGTCGGCATGGGGATGTGGTGGCGCTCTTCCTGGTCAGCCTGGTGCTCTATGCTGCCACGGCCGCACCCTCTGTCGCCACCGTCTTCGACGATAGCCTGGAGTTTCACGTCGTCGTCCCTACGCTGAGCATCGCGCACCCCAGCGGCTATCCGCTCTACACGCTCCTGGGCAAGCTGGCCACTCTCTTGATTCCCGGCCGCGATCCGGCCGGCCGCTTGAACCTGTTCTCCGCCCTGACCGCCGCGCTGGCTGTTGGCGTCCTGGCAGCCACGGCCAAACGGCTCGCCGGCAGCCGGCCCGCGGCCATCGTGGCGACCATCGCCTTCGCCATCTCGCCTGCCTGGTGGTCGCAGGCGACCCTCGCCGAGGTCTATGCCCTGCATGGGCTGCTGATGATGCTCTTCATCTGGCTGATGGTGCAGTGGGAGGAGAGGTGTTCGTCAGGCGTCAGAGGTCAAGCATCAGACGTCGGGCGTCAGACGTCAAACGCCAGGCGTCAGGCATCAGAGGGGTGGCTGGCGGCCGCGGGGCTGGTCTTCGGCCTGGGCCTGGCGCATCACCGGATGATCGCGCTGTTGTTGCCCGCTGCACTGATTTTCATCGTGTGGACGGATCCCCGTCTGTTGCGACAGCCCAGGCGCTGGCCGGCGCCCATCGTAGCCGGTCTGGCACCATTGCTCCTCTATCTCTATCTCCCGCTGCGTGGCCAGGTCGCGAGCTCGCTCGACGGGACATTTGATCCCGGCTGGCGTGGCGTGCTGAACTGGATCACCGCGCGCGCCTATGGCGTCTTCCTCAGCGGCAACCCGTTCGGCGTACAGCGCGATGCGGGATTCTTCGTGCGTCTGTTCCTGGATCAGATCGGCGTGCTGCCCGTACTGGCCGCGGTGATCGGGCTGGCGACGGCCTGGCGCTCCAGCCTGCGCCGTTACGTCTTTCTGGCGTTGGCGACCATTCTCACGATCGCCTTCGGCGCGGTCTACAAGGTGCAGGATATCGCGGTCTTCTTCATCCCGGCCTTCATGCTGGTCGCGCTGTGGGCCGCGCTCGGACTGGGGCCGACGTTCGACACGGCCCTGGCGTACGCGACCGGCCTGGGCCGCAGCCTGAATCTGCCGCACGTCACCAGGCCGATAGTGTTGGGCGGCGCGACGCTCTTGATGGCACTCGTGATCCTGATCGAGCCGCTCAGCGCGGCCGGGAGGGAGTGGACGAAACGAGACCTGAGCCGGGCGTGGGAAGTGTATGACTACGGTCAGGAAATGCTGGCGGCCGTAGCGCCGGCTGGCCGGGTCGTGGGCCTGCTGGGCGAGACGACGTTGCTGCGCTATTTTCGGGATGTGCTCGGCCGGCGGCCGGATGTGATCGTGATCCCGGCCGATCGCGAGGCTGATCGCTTTGCGGCAGTGGACGCAGCCCTGGCCACAGCTGCGCCGGTCTACCTCACGCGCGAGCTGCCCGGTGCCGCGGCTCGCTACAGCCTTGACGCGGCCGGGCCGTTGATCGCCGTCAGCCCGAAGGCGCAGCCGACCGCACCGCCCCAGGGACAACCGGTCGCGCCAGGGATCGTCCTGGTGGACGTGAAGGCCGAGATCCGACGCCGGCATGCCGGCCCGATCGTGCGCGTGTCGCCGACCTGGTCCGCAGCGACACCGATTGCCGATGAACTCAAGGTATCTGCGCGGCTGCTCGATGCGACCGGTGCGCAGCTCGCACAAAGCGACCGGGTGCCCGTGCATTTCGCTTATCCTACCCCCGCCTGGGTCGTGGGCGAGACGGTTCGCGATAACTACGACCTGCCGTTGCCGGCCACGACGCCGGCCGGCCCGTTCTACGTGCTGCTGATCATCTACCGGGCGACGGATGGAGGAGAGATCGGACGGGTCGAGGTTCCGCTATCATGAATGCGCGTTTGTGAGGCCGCCGCGGTTGCCAGCTTTTGTTCGAGACGCGTCAGCCGGTGATGTAGCTCTCCGATCACAGTTTCCCGGGCCGGGCCGAACGGTCTGTCGGCCGGCCCGGCCCGTTCTACGATGCGCAGTGCCCATGCTGCCCAGCCGCGCGCCAGAGCCAGTTCACCCGTATGCCATTCGTGATATTTCGCCAGCTCGATGTATGGGGTGAGATCGTCGGCTGACGTCGTGGTGATCCATTCCTCCCAGAGTGCAGCCGCCTCGTCGTAGCGGCCGAGCCGTTTGAGCAGATATGCCAGATCGCGATAGGCACGTTGCCGCTCGTCGTCGCTCGCCGGCCGGGCCAATACTGCGCGATAGGCCTGCTCGCCGGCACCGTGCCAGCCCAGATCAGCATAGGCTCGCGCCAGGCTCAGGCATGCGCCCGTGTCGAGCGCCGCCAGCCGACCGCTCAGGTCGCCGATCTGATACAGGCGTCCCAGATGCGCAGCCAGCAACGGCAACGAAGTGGTATCCACCAGATTGTGGTAGAAGACCCGTACCAGCAGCTCGCTGACGGTCTGCGAAAGATAATACTGCCGGTAAATTTCGGGAATCTGAAAGCCGGGCACGTCTTCCGCGGTGCGATAGACGTGGAGGATATGTCGTTCCAGGCTGGCCAGCCGACATGAATCCAGCTGGCCGCGCCAGATGCGGCGGGCGGCCGGCAGCAGGTCGAGATGGGGCAAGCCGAGCCAGGGCGCCGGTCGGCGGGCCAGGATGAACCGATTGTGCAGCAGGGGCAGGTCGAAGCTGCGGCCGTTGAAAGTGATGATCCCGGCGACACGGCCGAGCGTCTCTTCGACCAGATGGAGATGGCTGCGCTCCTCGGCCGGTGAGCGCATGAAAAACTGCCGCACGACGAATGCGCCATCCAGCCATTGGCCTGTCTGCCCGGCATCGGCCGGCACGTTCTCGTACATGCCGACGCTGATCAGGAAGGTGTAGGTCGCGGTGTCGGCGGTCAGGCCGGTGGTTTCCGTGTCCACGAAGGCTGCCCGGCCGGGATCGAGCCGGCCTAGGCCCGGATCGCGACCCATGGCAGCCAATGCCCCCGGTTCGATCTCCAACAGGCCGGCCAGATCGGGACGATCTGCCAGCCGGTAGCGCACCGTGCGCACCCAGGCCGGGCCGAACGGCGTCTCGACCGCCTCGCCCGGCAGCACAGCCGATGCTCCCTCGCCCCTGTCGTTGCCTCGTAGGGGTGAGGTCTCCTCACCCCTGCCCTCACGCGCGATCACCCCGGGCTCGGGTTGCGCCGGCCGGAACCCTCGCCGCACGCCTGGCCTGCGCAGCCTGGCCAATCGGGCCAGCTTTTCCTGTCTTTCCTCAGTCGTCAGCATCGCCTTCATTCTCCGCGCAGGCAGTCGAGCGTGGCCTGATCGAATGGATTCCGACCGCGACTGCACCGCGCCGTGGTCGCCATGTGGTATACTGCTCGCACAGTTTCATCTCGTGCGAGGTATCCATGTCCCATCCATTCTGCCTCGAAGTCGTCGTGGACTCGGTTGAATCCGCGCAGGCCGCCCAGGCCGGCGGCGCGCAACGGGTCGAGCTGTGCGCCGACCTGCTGGAAGGCGGCATCACTCCCAGTGCCGGCATGATCGCTACTGTGCGTCGGGCCATCGCGATCGGGATGGTGGTGATGATCCGGCCACGTGGCGGCGATTTCTGCTACTCGGAGGCCGAGTTTGCAGCGATGCAACACGATATCGGCGTTGCCAAAGAGCTCGGCGCCGATAGCCTGGTTTTCGGCATCCTGACGCCCCGCGGGGATCTCGATGTCGAGCGCATGGCGGCCCTGATCGCGCTGGCGCGGCCGCTGCCGGTGACCTGTCATCGCGCGTTCGACATGGCCCGTGATCCCCACGCGACACTCGAGGCGCTGATCGAGCTCGGCGTGGCACGCGTGCTCACCTCCGGCGGCGAGAGTTCGGCGCTCGAAGGCCTCGACCAGATCGCCGCTCTGATCGCGCAGGCCCGGGGGCGCATCATCGTGATGCCCGGCGGCGGCATCAACGAGCGCAATATCGGTCGGATCGTGGCCGCGACCGGCGCCACCGAGGTCCATGTCAGTGGCCGCGTCACGATCGAAGGGCCGATGCTCTATCGCAACGAGCGGGCCTTCATGGGCGGTGCGCTGCGGCCACCGGAGTTCACGCGTGCCGTAGTGTCCGCAGCGCGCATCCGGGCCATGTTGCCCGGCCAGGCCGGCGTCTCTCCGTCAGGCTGAGACGATTACCGGACCGGTCCGGCGTTGGCGAATTTCATGATGCCGCCATCGGCCAACAGCTCGATGTAGAGCGCATCCCCATCCAGGAAGTACAACACGGCTCTGGCCAGGTTGTCCAGGAACTGATTGGACAGGGAATCGGACCCACAGGCCACGCGCGTGGTCGCGCTCACCTGCATTTGCAGCCGCGTGGCCTCCAGTCTATATGTGCCCGTGGCCTTGTTACAATCCGCCGTGATCTCCACTGTGCCGTCCGGCCTGAAAACGACCGCGTACCTGGCGGGGGTGGCGATCGCCTTAACCTCCAGCGGTGTCACGAAGTACGTCCATTGCCAGAGGGTGTGCGTGAGCTGGCGACCGGCCTGAATCGCCGCTGCGACCGGAGTTGGTGTCGGCATGGGGGACGCGACCACAGTCGGCGTGACCGTCCGGGTCGGGGACACGGTCACGGTCGGCGTCAGCGGCCTGGTGGGCACGGGCAACGCAGTGGCGGTCGCGGCACTTGCGGGCCGGGTTGCTGTGAAGCTGGCCAGCAACGCGGCCGAGCTATTGCGCAGCTCCAGCCTGTTTCCTTCGATCTTGTGCGCGACAGTCCTGCCCAGAGCGGCGAGGTAATTCCTCTCCTGCTGCATGATCGGCTGCGCGCATGCTTTGCGGCTTGTGGCGGCCGGCGCAGATACGGTCAACGAGGAGCCCGTCAGGCGGTAGGTTGCGGCATAGTTGTTGCAGCCAGCATTGCCCGTCACTCGACCGCCCTGGAACAGGGCGGTGATCTCGACACCCGCCACTACCGGCGCCATATTGCCGCGACCATCGGCCAGCGCTGTCAGCTTCCAGAGGGTACCCTCCAGCGGGATGGTCACCGTGGTCACGCCGGTGATGCGGACTGTCGGCGTGAGCGGCTGCGTGTCAGCAACGGCCGGAGCCGGGCCTACCGTCGGGGCCGACGCCACAAAGGTCACGACAACTTTGCCGCCCCCGCCGGTGATCTGCAGGCGATCGCCGGTGATCTGATAGGTGGCCGCGCTAGACAGAGCCGCGGCATAGGCCTGAGCCTGATCCATCAGCTTCTGCTCGCACGCCATGGTCGTGGTGGCGCCGAGTCGGATCGTCAACACCATGTCCGTCGCTTTGTAGGTGCCGGTGTACTGGTTGCAGCCATCCTTGCCGAGGACCTGGCCTTCTCGAAATTGGGCAGTGACCTCGCTCTCGGGCAGTGCATTCACGGTCTTGCCCTGGCGGTCGAGATAGGAGACCATCTTCCACACCGGCCCCTCCAGCGCGATGGTGACGGCCCTGGTCGCGGTCACTGGCTGGCTCATGGTAACGGTCAACGCGGGCGTGGGGGTGGCAGGGCTTGCGGTGCTGGCCGCGATGGTGGGCTGTGGTGCCTGGGTCGGCGCCGCGACCTCTCTGGTCGGCAGGACGATGCCTTTCCCAGAAGGCGGCATCGGCGTGGGTGCTTTGGTGGCCGGGCCGATCGGGGTCGGCGCGCCGGCCATGCAAGCAGCAGTCAACAAAGCCACGGCCAGCACAGCTGCCCGCAGCGCAAACTTGACAACCCAAAATCGTCGCATCGAGGGTCTCCTTTTCGACGTGAAGACGCGTCGACGAGAATGTTGCAGGCCACGATTCGTTTGCGCATTATACCACACCGAATTGGTCAAACAAACGGACCGGAACAGCCGAGGACATGGTCCGCGCGGCCGGGGTCCCGTGTCGAGCTGTGGTACACTAGCCAGAACGGTAACTGATCAGGCCCCCTATCCCCTTGTCCCCGTTCCCCCGCAAGACGGGGAAAGGGGATGTGCAGGGTGGGGGGTGTCGGGCGAACGGCTTTGCCGCCCGTCCGACAACCCCTTTAGTTCTCGCCCCCCTCCCTCTCCTGACCGAGGCCAGGAGCGGGGAGGGAACATGGGCAGGGGTGAGGCTGAATACCAGAACGAAGATGCCTGGCATCCTCTCAGATGCCTGGCCGTGGCATAGTTCATTCTTTTGAGCGCGTCATCTGCCGACTGCCGACGAAAGGAGCACCGATCATGCACGTACTGCTGCGGACTGTTGTTTTCTGTGCCATTTTGCTGGCGGCCTGTACACCCCTCCCGTCGCCATCGCCCACACCGGAGCCGCTGGTTCCCACGGTCGTGCCGCGCGGCACAGGCTCGCCGCACCCCGAACCGTCGGCAACAGCCGTGGTAGCGACCCGGCTGGCGCTCCTCGCCTCGCCGACACCGACGCCCACATTGACCGCGACGGCCGACACCATGACGCTCGCGGCTGCCGCATCTCTGGCGGAGACGCCGAGCGCGACCCCGATCGCTCAGACCACGGCTGTCGCGCCGACGGCTGCCCAACCGGCCGCAACGACCGCAGTGCCTTCTCCGGTGCCGATCACACCGATGGCTCCCATCACCGGCGGCATGTCGTCGTGGGGTCTGCCGACCACCCTGCGCGGGCGGATCGGCGTCGGCCTGCCTCTTTTCGGCATCGGCAGCTTCGCCTGGGGCGATGCTGCGCCGGGCTGGTATCTGAACTGGAACACGCAGCCCGGGCCTGACCCGCGAGCAGATATCGTCTTTGCGCCTATGATCCGTTTCCGCGGCGACACCTTCTGGCCCAGCCGCGATGAGATCAAGGTGCTTGCCGCACGTCGTCCCGGCATGCTCTGGCTGCTGGGCAACGAGCCGGATGTGCGCTGGCAGGACAATACGACGCCTGAACAATATGCCTCCAGCTACGGCGTGCTCTATCAAGCCATCAAAGAAGCCGATCCGACGGCGCGCATCGCCATCGGTGGAATCAGCCAGCCCACGCCGTTGCGCCTGGCCTATCTGGAGCGCGTGCTGGCCGCCTATCGGGCACGCTACGGCGTCGAGATGCCGGTGGATGTCTGGAATGTGCACGCGTTCATCCTGCGCGAGGAGCACAACTCGTGGGGGGTGGACATCCCGCCGGGGATGACGGAAGACAAAGGCACGCTCTATGAGATCGGCGATCACGCCGATCTCCGCATCCTGCGCGGTCTGATCGAGGGGTTTCGGCGATGGATGGCCGAGCGAGGGCAACGCGACAAGCCGCTGATCGTCACCGAATACGGCATCCTGATGCCGGAAGACTACGGCTTTCCGCCGGAGCTCGTAAGCCAGTTCATGACAGCGACCTTCGACTATTTCCTGTCGGCGCGCGACATCGCGCTGGGATATGCGGCCGACGACTATCGGCTGGTGCAGGCATTCTGCTGGTACAGCGCGGCCGATACGGTCTACCCCACGTCGAACCTGTTCAATGCCAGAACGCGTGAGGTGACGCCGGTGGGGGAAGCCTTCAAGCGATACGTGGCCGCGCTCAAATAGCGGTGCACCCTGTCAACGGCCGAGCACTTCCCGCGCCACCTTTGCGACCGTGGCCGGGTGGAGCAACATGTTGGCGTAGCTGGCGTTCGCCATCGGGCAGGCGCATTCTTTATTGTAGATCGAGCGGCGCAGCCGGGCCATCTCCGGACTGAACCAGATCGGGGCCAGATCGTAGCCGGTGCGCCGCAAATTGCCCACCGGCTCCGCGCGAATACAGCAGCTCCAGATATCGCCGTTCGGCGCGATGTGCATGCTGGCCCAGCCGGCATAACAGGCGATGACCTGGGTGCGCTCATAGAGCACGCGCTTGGCGAGCTGATAGTATTCCGCCCGAAACGCCTGCGTGAACCTCGCCAGCCCCTTCACCGGCCATTGTCGCGCCTGCATGCTCAGGAAATCGGCGATGGGCGCATAGGCTTCCGGGTCAGGGGTGATGCCCCAGCCGACAGTATCCAGCTCGACTCGTTCCTCGGCGACCTCGGTGATGTAGGAATCGGGCTTCAGAAACGCCAGGCCCTCATAAATCTCCCTGAAACGGTGCTGATTGAAACGGCTGATGACCGTGTGCACGGTGAGCACCAGGTTGGGATGCGTTTTCTGTACCTCTTTCAATCGCGTCCAGGTCGCCATGGATTTCTCCCAATTGCCGGCAACCCCGCGAATGTCGTCGTGCTCCTCGCCGATCCCATCCAGGCTCAGATTGATGCCGATCTGGCTGTCCGAGCACTCACGGCAGATGCGTTCGACGCGCTCGGCGATCCGATCGGTCAGCAGGCCGTTCGTCGGGATCGTGATGACTGCCGGCCGGCAGTTACGATAGGCGCTGATGACCAGCTCGTCCAGGTCGCGGCGCAGGAACGGCTCGCCGCCTGTGAAAGTGATGTAGAACGGTGTACGCCCCAAATGGGCGAAGACCTGATCCCATTCGTCGGCAGACATATCGTCGTTGGGCTTTCGCCACACATCACAGGTGCGGCATTTCGAGTTGCAGCGAAAGCTCACGCTGACGACGATGGAGAACGGATACATTTTGGGCCAGCCGAAACGACGAAAGCTGGCGTACAAAGGAAGGCGAACGGCAAGTTTGAACATGGACATGGGGGCATTATAGGCGGGTATGACGGGGTTGTCAATTAGTGTGATGGCGATCAGAGAAATCCTCAGACGCGCAAAAGCCGGATAACCTGGCGGCTATCCGGCCTTGCAGCATGAGAGAAAGGCCCCTCAGTTTTCTCAACTCCAGGGGCCCATCCGTCTTCACCACGTCCAGGTAGCTGTGCCGCTGCCCTCCATGAAGTAGACCTCGCCCGGCGGCAGGATCTGCCCCTGGTACTTGGCGGCCATCATCACCGGGAAGCCCGCATTTTCAGAAGCGGTGATCTGATTGTCGGGCCCTTCGTGGAGTACGACGTTGAGGCCATGCGTGCTCCCGACGATGCGCGAGCCAGCCGGCGCCCAGACTTCCACCGTAAACGGCACGCCCTTGTACTCTTTCGGCACGCCCACGATCAGATGCACGACCCCACCAGTCGGCAGGAGGATATTGGGATCGGTCGCGCACCAGATATAGCCAGCCGATACAGGAGCTGCGGCTGTGACAAAGAGCAAGAGCACCAACGAGAGCAGAACGACCTTGTTGCGCATCAGAACATCTCCTTTACATCAGACTGGTTGGGATCTATGATTGCATCTGGTATTTCCACAGACACAACCATTGTGAGAATCTTAGCAGTCATAGAATATAAGACAATCCGCAAAATGGTATCCGTAAAAATACGTATTCTTTGTGGGCGTGTTAAATGCGTAGTGCCTCGTCAGGCCAGATTTTGCAGTTTGCGGCGTCTGACCCCCTCCCCCATCCCCGCCCCCTACCAGGGGGCGGGGAGAATGCCGGAG
>FWPU01002882.1_pt1 | contig 45558 bp, 41 predicted proteins | sample 2228361 | NCBI WGS metagenome assembly FWPU01 (sample SAMEA103939777, study PRJEB20133) | metagenome
CGTACCAGACGGATGCCTCGCCTTCAATAAACCTTTACACCTGGGCGCTCACGACCCCAAAACCCTACACCTGAGAGGGGGGGACGGGGGGGGCGGGGGGTCAACCGATGCTACGAAATCTGGAAGGACAAGCCCAATCCGTTGAGGATTGGGTAGCTGACAGTGAGTGCCACGATGCGAAGGTTGCAGCGCGCAGGGCGGTCGACGAATTGGTGCAGATCTTCGGCGAGCCTTTGGTACGGCCCTGCCCGGCGACCTCGACTATCCTGAGCTACGCACGAGGCTGGCACGCCATCTGTTGACGGTCGAGTTCCTCGCCAGTTTGACTGGCGCCGTTCCGCCTGAGCTGGCGACGATCAGTCGCCCGAGCGATCCGCGTGCGCTGGAGGCGTGTATCGCGCTGGTGCGCACCTGGCGGTTGCGCCGTGATCTTCAGTCCAGCTATGTCTCCCACACCGGGCGGGTCGAGCGCGAGCTGGGTCTGCACCAGATTTCCTTTACGCTAGAAAAACTGCGCAGCTGCGAGACCTTTGCGCTTACTGAGCAGATACTGCAAGCCGCTGTTGAACTGGCGCTGACAAACCAGCCTGCCGAGGAGTTGCCAGAGCTTGCCCGGATGCGCATTGCGGCCTTCTGGGCTGAGCAGCGCCCGGCGATCCAGCCCGCTGGTTGTTGACCCATACCAAGGGGCTGCTGATCGATGCCACAACTGGGCGCGAACTCGCCCGTATTGATAAAAAAATTGAAGTGACCCTGCTCGCACTGCCAGCCATGCTCATCCTGAGCGACCTGAACATTCAGGGCAACATCAAGCCGGTGCGCTCGCTGTCCGAGCCGCTCCGGGCAGGCATGGACAACGGCGCGCGCCGGACGCTCATCCCAACGCCAGACAAGCGCAACTTCATGGACGTCTCAGCCGACATTGTCGAACGGGTCGATCCAATCTTCTACAGTGACCCGCTGACCGCTGCAATGAAGGCGCTGGGGATGAACTGAGCGGGTTAGTGGTGCATAACCGCGCATGTACCCGTCAACAGGCTGTGAAATACGTTGTTAGCGCGAAAAAGCCCTGGGAGTGGAGACGTATGAACAGAGACACACCATAGTAACCGTTCGGGAAGCCACCGAGATTGCGAGTCGGCGGCGGGAAGAGTGCTGTAAGCGCCAATGCATGTCGCTCCGCCGACGCCGGCATCCATCGATTGTTCGTGGACATCTATCGGTCTGCCTGAAGATGTGTGGACTGCTGAAGCAAGGCTTCAGCAGTCCATACTGCTACACGAGATACTGGCATTTTCAGAACAAACGTGCTATACTACACAAGGGTCTCCAGCTGTACCCGGCAGACGCGCAGCATTTGCACCTCACCGCATACCGCGTTATACTCATCACACACGCGATGAATGCCGCGCCCAGCGCCGAAGGCAACCTATGGCAACCCTGCGGGCACAATCTCAATCCAGTAACAGCGACTCGCCCGGTCCGGCATCGCAGGCGGGCGCCGTGCGCGAGGTGCGCAACTATCGCCTCGATCAGCGCATCGGGCAGGATGAACTCGCAGTCGTCTACCGCGCCACCCACCTGACGCTCGATCGTCCTGTGCTGGTGTCGGTGCTGCACCGCACCGACTGGATTTCATCGAGCCGCTTTCAGTTAGCCGCCCGGCTTGCTGCCCATCTGACCCATCCCAATCTGCTGCCGGTCATCGACGCCGGTCACGACGACCGTATCGGGCATTATCTGGTGACGCCCTATCTCGACACGCGCTCTCTTCAGGATATCCTGGCGAGCAGCGCGCTCGATCCGGTAGAAGCGCTGCGCATCGCCACCCAGCTGGCGAGTGTGCTCGATTATCTCCACACCCAGAATGTGGTGCACCGCGATGTGCATCCGGCAAACATCCTGGTCACCCCCCAGGGAACGGTGTTCCTTACCAACCTGAGCCTGGCGGCATCACCGGATACGCCCGATCTGTCGAGCATCGACGATACGGACTATCGAACGCCGTATACAGCGCCGGAACAGACGCTGCACACCGGTCAACCAGCGCCCGCAGGCGACCTCTACAGTCTTGGCGCCGTTATCTACCATATGCTCAGCGGCGATCCACCGCCGCCAGCCGGCGTTCCACCGTCGCTGGCATTGCGCGATGAAGCGCTCGCCGCTGCCGATCGCGTTGTTCAGCGCCTGATGGCGGAGCATCCGTCGCAGCGGTACGCGAACGCCGGTCAGGCGATCGCCGCCTTGCGGCAGGCACTGCGCCCACAGATCGACGCAGCGACGATCGATATGGAGGAGTCGCGCTGGGAGCCAATCGCCGAATGGCTCGAAAACCCGCTCGAAACAGTGCTCGGAAACCTGATCGATGCCGATTTCGTGGCGCGCAGCCGCACCCGCGCCGATACGCTCCACCGGGTCGATGCCATTCGCCGTCTGCTCGATCGCTGGAGCCGGCAAAACTGGACGCACCGCCCACAACTTGGGCATCTGATTGAACCAGAGCAGATTGTCAGTTACAACCTCTACTTTTACGAAGTGCGCGTGGCCTATGAAACGCGCACAACGCCGCAGGCGCGTCTCAGCGTGCATCGCGGCGGCGCACTGATGCCTGCACGTGAAATCGGTTTATGGGAAGCGCCGGTTCCTGATGCACCGCCGTTCGAGACGCACAATCCCGAACCGATTGTTATTCCCGGATCACAGCGGGTGGTTGGCTGCCCGGAATGCAACGGCGCAGGTCGCATCCCCTGCCGGACGTGCAACGGCTCAGGAACGGTTATACGCCCACGCAAGGTGAAAGAACCCGACGGACGGATGCAGAACCAGCCACTCTCCGAAGAATGCCCGACCTGTCGCGGCTATGGGCACGAGGAGTGTGAACGCTGTGAAGGAACCGGGCAACTGCTGGAAGAGAAGGTTTTCGACTGGTCGCGTCGTGCGCGCGCTTACTTCAACGAAGATGATCTCAGCGGACTGCACAAACCGACGCTTCAGGCAAAAGCCCTGAAAGTCTTCGATGGTCCGATTTCATTGCGTGAAGGGCACTGGTATCAGGTTGCGCCACTGAAGGAGATCATCGAAGAGGCGCAGCGCAGTTGCGGCGACGATACCCGCATCATCGCCGCCGAACTGACCATCCGTGGCGTCCCGGTCACCGAGGTTGACTATCGCTTCCGCGACCAGCCGCGCACACTGGCATTCATCGGCTTCGACAACACGCTGAAAGGCGATAGCACGCTGTACGATGTCGAACGTCTCGTGCTGTACGTCATCATTCTGATCATGGCGCTCATTCTGGCAGCGATCCTGGTATTGCGTTGAACGTTGCGCGTCCGCGGGAAAGCGTCCTGGCCCCCGCCGCCCCTGTAACATTTTTCACACATGCTGCGTCTAATAGGGCGGAACCTGATCAACCATTACATATCCCAAAAGGAGGAACAACGATGTTCCGTCAAAATGTCGGTCCCATTGATCGTGGCATTCGGGCGGTCATTGGCATGCTGCTGCTCATTGCCACGTTCGTGCTGCTCAGCGGCTTCTGGCAGGCGCTCGCAGCTGTGGTAGGGGTCATTCTGCTGATCACCGCCATCTTTGGCGTGTGCCCGCTCTACTCGGCGCTCGGCATCGACACGACGAGCAGACCGGCAGCAAAGCACTGAGCAGACGTATCACCGGAGTGGGACGCCCACTCCGGTCGCTTCCAGACATCCGCGAGCCTCGTCAGTACGACGAGGCTCGCTGTTTTCCCCCGGCTCGCCGCCGGCGACTCATGCACATCAGCGCCTGAACATCGCCGTGCCATCGCGTGTCACACCCGATACACTATGTCAAGATACCGCCGCAGCAGGTCGCTGACAACGCCGCGGAACGGCAACGATGCCGCCATGCCGTACACCGGCGCCATGCCGCCCCTGGCGCGCGGCTCACGACGTACAACCGCGACCGATTCGCGCAGATCGGCGATGAAGCGGTCGGCGACGCCAGGTTGCGTGTGTGGCAGAGTGACGCAGATATGGAGCGCTGGCGGGTGGTGCAGACCGTTGAGATGCCAGCCGCGCTGCGCCATCTGATCGAGCACGCGGTAGATGTCGAGGCGTGTCGCAGTGAACGCAATCACCCACAGCGGATCACCAAGAATGCGCAACTCCGGAATAGACTCGATGCCGTTGCGGATCCGGCGCGCCGTCTCAAGAATACGCTGTGTCGCCTCCAGGTATCCCTGCTCACCGATGCTGACCATCGCAGCCCACGCCGCTGCACTCAGGCCCCCAGGACGACTGCCGGCCATCGTCGGCGAAACGTACAGCCCGCCGGGCCAGTCGGCGGCGACATAGTACTGAAAACGGCGCAGGTCTTCAGTACGATAGAGAATGACCGAAGTTCCCTTGGCGGCATACCCGTACTTGTGGGTATCCACCGAGATCGAGGTGACACCGGGAACGCCGAAGTCGAACGGAGGAACCGGGTAACCAAGCCGACGCGCCCACGGAAGCACAAATCCGCCCAGACAGGCATCGACGTGCATGCCGATGCGCCGCTCGCTCGCCAGCGCCGCCAGGTCAGCGATAGGATCAATGATGCCGTGCGGAAACGATGGCGCCGACCCCACGAGTGCGATGGTGTTGCGGGTGATGGCGCGTCGTGCAGCGGCGACATCGGCGCGAAAGCGCGCATCGACCGGGATGCGCACCAGCCGGAGGCCGAAGTAGTGCGCGGCCTTATCGAACGCAGCATGCGCAGTGCGCGGGACGATCACTTCGGGATAGCGGATGCCGCGTCGCTCACGCGCCCAGTCGCGGTAGGTCTTCATTGCCAGCAGAATGCTCTCCGTGCCGCCCGATGTGACCGTACCGCAGACTCCCGATCCGCCGCCAAGCATCGTTGCGGTCATAGCAACGATTTCCGCCTCATATCTGGCGATGCTGGGCCAGAGATCGACATGCAGCGGGTTGCTCGCTGCGTGAAGCGCATACGCCTGGCTCAGAAACGTCTGGTGGTCGGGATCGCCGTGATAGACGGCGCCCGACGCGAACCCCTCGCGCCAGCAGGGGGTTTCGCGCTCCGCCAGGCGGCGCATCTCGGCGAGAATATCGTCACGGTCGCGCCCAACGGTGGGCAGGCGGACGTATCCTGGCGTTTCATTGCGATAGGGCTTGAGCGACGGTTCGATATCGGCAAGCAGCGCGTCGTACTGCGCCTCGAGCCTGCGCTGCACCACCGGAATGCGACGCAGGACCCCCTCGAACGCAGCAGCGGCGCGCGCGCCTGCCGACTCGAGCGCCTGATACCATCGAGAATCAGCCATGTCGCCTCCCATTCAACTGCGCGTAGATTGCCCGATTCTGGCGGTAGATGCGCACAAAGGCGCGGAACAGTTCATCATAGGTGCGCCGGTGCTCGTGGCGCGGGTGGAATGTCGCAGCCACCGGCGTACTGATCCGGCTGAAGGACTGCCGCCCAATCGCCACTGCGGCGATCAGCGCCGCGCCGCGCAGATTGGCAAGCAGCGGATGCATCGCCTGATCGATGGGGCATCCAAGAACATCGGCAAAGATCTGACACCAGACGTCCGATTGCGCTCCGCCGCCGGTCATGATGATCCTGCCGGGCGATCGCCGCATGAAACGGCGAACCGCGTCGCACAGCCAGCGCATATTGTAAGCGACCCCTTCCATGACAGCGCGCACCATCTGCGCCCGCGTCGTCGCCAGCGACACGTTGTGAAACCCGCCGCGCAGCGTGTAATCTTCGACCGGGGTGCGTTCGCCGTAGAGCCAGGGAGTGAAGATCAGCCCGCCGCTGCCGGGCGCTTCGCGCTCCGCCATACGGTTCAGAGCAGCATAGAATCCATCTGGACGCAACGTTGCCAGGTCATCATCGGCGAACAACAGATTGTCGCGCAGGAAGGTCAGACAGGCGCCGGCGCACTCCTGCTCATTGGTGAGCAGATATTTCCCTGGAATTGCCGACGGTAGTGACGCCATGTTGTGGAACAGATCGGTACGTTTGAACGGCACATGACAGACAAGCCACGACGATGTGCCAACATACAGGTTGGCATCATAATCGCGCACGGCGCCTGCGCCCACCGCCGCCGAATGAATATCCGGCGACCCGACAGCCACCGGCGCGCCTGGTTCGACGCCAAGATGGTCGGCGGCATCGACAGTCAGCGGACCCAGGATGTCGGTTGCACGCCGCACGTCAGGCATTTTTGCGCGTTCGATGCCGGTCAGCGCCAGCAATTGTGGCGCATAGGCAATCCGGTCGATAGAGCGGTTATCCGTCAACCAGTGGAGCGTGATCGAGTCGAACGACGCGGCGCGTCTTCCGGTGAGCCGCAGGTTGATGTAATCCTTCGGTTCGAGAAAAACTTTCGCGGCGCGGTATATGTCAGGGTGCGCCCGTCGGAGATACAGGATGTGCGCCAGCGAGTCCTTCCCGGCAAGACCAGGCGCGCCACCGGTGAGCCGAATCCAGGTCGCCAGTTTCGTCAGCCCATACCCGGCAATGGTTGGACGACCGGCAACCAGGGCATGAATGTCCGACGCGCCACGCGAATCCATCCAGATAATCGCGTTGGTCAGCGGACGGTCATCGTCGCCAACCGCAACCGTTCCCGACCATTGCGCCGTCACACCGACAGCGGCAATGCGGGTGACACCGGCGGCAGACGTCAGGCGACGCGCCGCCACACCAATCGCCTCCCACCATTCAACAGCGCTCTGCTCAGCGCCCCCGCCCTGCACCAGATGCAACCGCACCGGCTCGAACTCCCACGCCAGAATGTCGCCGCTGGACGTCGCCAGCGCAACTTTGGGACCGGACGTACCAAGGTCGATCGCCAGGATGGGCATATCCGACAGCATAGCCGAATCTCACCTGTCCTGCCACCTCAAGGCGCCTGATGGACTGCCACTGCCGCGCGCAGGCCCGACTCGATCGCCCCCTGTATCCAGGCGTGGTAGAGCGAGGCATGCTCGCCCGCAAAATGGAAACGCCCCTCGGGTTCGATGATCGCATCGTGCAGCAGGGTCTGCTGCCCCGGCTCAAAGAGCGCGAAAGCGCCACCAGCAAACTCATCATCATGCCACATATACGATGCGCCAACCTCGAACTCGGCGGTAATCTGCGGGTGAATGACCGCAACATTTTCCAGCGCCTGCTCAATCCGGTCACGCGGCGAGAGCGATCCCCAGCGCTGTGCGTCCTCCGACCAGGTGTAACTGGCGAGCAGAACGCCGCGCCCGGTCTCTTTGCCCCAATCGGTGTAATACAGATTACGGATGGGCATATCGGTCACCGTACCGCCGCCATCGATCCCTTCATCGGTCTCCCAGAAGCGACGACGGCACTGAAAGAAAATCTTGGCGGCGGCATCGTAGTGCAACTGGCGGATGGCGCGCTGCTTGGCGCGCGAGAAGGGTTTGAGGGTCTCGATATGACGCAGCGCCGGAAAAGGAACCGTTATGATTGCATAATCGGCGGCAACCTGAAAGCGACCGGCCATCGTCTGGTAATGCACAATCGCATGTTCGGGCGTTTGATCAAGCGCGATCATGCGCGCACCGTAGCGAATACGCTCGTCGAGCGCCGGAAGGAATGCGTGGACAAACCGATCCATCCCGCCGACGATCTGGCACATGTTCGTGTAGTAATTGCCCGCCTCTTCACGGAACAGTTCCAGGAAGGAGGAGTTCATGAGCGCTTCCTGGTTGTTGAGCAGGCCAAACATTTCGATCAGCCCCTCCGACCATCCCTGCAATTCGAGAAACTCACGCACCGAATACTCGTCGTGGGTTGCATAGATCTGTTCCCATCCCGCCTGACCTTCACGCTCGACCAGCTCCACGAGAGGACGAATGGCCTCAGCCCAGATGTCTCCGGCGAGTTTGCCTTTCTCAGTCGCAGATGTCTCGAAACCGAGCACATCAGGGTTGGAGCGCACCTCTGTCATTCGACGCTTTACTCCACCAATGTGGACATATGTCTGTGGGCTTTCCATGATAAAATCGGTTGTCGGCAGGGCGAACCGGTCGATATACGCCATGGTGAGCGTATGCGCACGCGGGATGCGCATGGCGCCTGCTTCACCGTACAACCCCTCGGTAAATGGCTCGCGCAGGGTAAAGATCCGTCCGCCGACGCGATTGCGCGCCTCCAGGATCAGCGGGTCGTGTCCGGCGCGCAGCAATTCGTAACCGGCAACCAGCCCGGCAACCCCTGCACCGACAATGACCACTCGTTTGGGGCGGTGCGACAGACCGGCGACGGCGGCAATGCCCCGATGCATAACCTCCAGATATTCGGATGTCGAGCGTTCTTGCGACACGGCAGTGCTCCTGAACGCGGAGAGCGGATACGATGGTACAAGTGTAGCACAGGAGCGCGAGTCTGCCTCGAACGACCGGGACAGACGGAATAAGATGAAGATTCTGGTACGAGCGGATATAATCCTGAATATTCATCGATCACCAGGTAACCGATATGACTCACCCGAATACCATCCTCTCCGGTGCAACAATCTATCCCATCGTTGCTGCTCCGATCCGGTGCGGCGCGGTGGCGATCGGCAACGACCGCATCCTTGCGGCGGGTCCAGCCGACGATGTCGAGAAGCTGGCAGGACCGTCCACGCGCATTATTCGCCTGCCGTCCGGGTATGCGGTCATACCGGCGTTCCACGATTCGCACCAGCACCTGTTGAGTTTTGTCCGCAGCCGTACTCGTGTGGCGCTGTGGGACACGACGGATATTGCGATGGTGCTGGAGCGGTTGCGCACGGAAGCGGCGCGCCGACCGCCAGGGGAATGGATCGTTGCTGTGGGACACGACCAGGGACGGCTGACAGAGCGCCGCCATCCAACGCTCGCCGAACTGGATGCTGCTGTTCCCGGTCATCCGCTCCTGATCTATCGCGCCTGCAACCACATGGCGCTGGCAAATACTGCAGCGCTGGCGCGCGCCGGTGTCACTGCCGACACTCCCGATCCGCCAGGCGGGCGAGTTGTGCGCTCTGACGAGGGGCAGCCGACCGGTGTGTTGCTCGAAACGGCCATGACGCTGGTGGCGCGCGCAATCGAGGCAGCGCCAATCGACTGGCATATCGGTATACGGGAAGCAGCACGAGAATATCACAAACGCGGCATCGTTGCGGTCGGAGAAGCGGCGCTTGGACACGTCGCCGGTCTGCGTGACCTGGAGATTGTCGATCAGACTATTCGTGGCGGCGGCGCCGGTCTGCGGATGTATGCGCTCGCCTATGGCGCTGTGGCAGAGCGCCTGTTGCAGGCAGCCGAAGCGGGTGAATGGCAGGAGGTGCGGCGTGATGACCCCTGGTTGCGTTTTGGGGCGATCAAGTATTTTGCCGATGGAACGCTCGGCGGCGGCACGGCGTGGCTGAGTGAGGAGTATGGCGACGAGCCGGGCAACCGTGGCTTTCCGCTCGTACCGGCGGAGGAACTCGACGCGCGGGTGCTGCGAGCGCACCGCGCTGGATTCCAGGTGGCAATCCACGCCATCGGTGATGCAGCAGTGGCAATGGCTCTCGATTCCTGTGAGCGCGCGTGTGCTGTGCATCCACGGACTGATCATCGGCACCGGATCGAACACGTCGAGGTGGTGCGTCCTGCGTTACCGGAGCGTTTCGCGCGCCTGGGGGTCATCGCCGCAATTCAATCCTGCTTCACATACTGGGAAGAGGGTGATGTGACACGATTAGGACCCGGACTGGCGCCGTGGGGACACGCCTGGGGCGCTTTGCAGCGCGCCGGGGTCGTTCTCGCGAATGGGTCGGACAACCCGGTATTGCCGGATTTTGCGCCGCTTCAGGGCATTGCAGCGGCAGTGACGCGCAGGGCGCATAATGGTCGCCTGATTGCCGCGCATCAGGCAATCGGTTTGATGGATGCGCTACGTAGTTACACATGGGGCAGCGCGTATGCTGCGTTCGCCGAACGTGAGCAGGGCGCGCTTGCGCCAGGGATGTATGCCGACCTCGTCGTGCTCGATCACGATCCGGCGCGCGTTGAGCCGGAAGATCTGCCTGATCTGGCAGTTGTGATGACCATTGCAGGCGGAAAGATCGTGTACGAACAATAGCGCACGCGGATAAACCTCGATGTCTCGAACACTTCTCAAAACCTCACTCCGTTCCATTCTTCGCCATCCGTGGCAATTCGGTCTTGCCATCCTGGGAGTCGCACTCGGCGTTGCCGTCGTTGTGTCGATCGACCTGGCGAACGACAGCGCGCGACGCGCGTTCCTCCTCTCAACGGAAACGCTGGTCGGTCGTGCAACACACCGGATCATCGGCGGTCCATCGGGCGTACCGGAAGACGTCTATCGTCAGTTACGGGTCGATCTGGGGGTGCGCATAGCGGCGCCGCTGGTCGAAGGGGAAGCGGTGGCGCCGGATCGCAGCGGGTTGACGCTGCGCATCCTGGGGATCGACCCGGTGGTCGAAGCGCCGTTTCGCCCCTGGCTCGCCGGCGATCCCGGCGAGGGGGCAGGGCTGGATCGAACGTCATCGGCGCAGGACGAATGTCGCGGATTCGATTGTTACCGATTGTTGATGATCCGTCCGGGAGCAGCGCTGCTCTCGGCGGAGACGGCGCGCGAATACGGTATCACCAGCGGCGCGCGCCTGCCGCTGATGATTGGCGCGACGATGGTCGAAGCCGAGATCGTCGGGTTGCTGGAGCCGGCGGATGACACGAGCAGGCGCGCGCTCGACGGAATCCTGATCGTCGATGTGGCGACGGCGCAGGAGTGGATGGGAAGCATCGGCAGACTGAGCAGTATCGATCTCATCATCTCCGAAGGCGCAGAAGGCGAGGAAATGATCCAGCGCATAAGCGCAGCACTACCCTCCGGTGTGCGCATTGAACGTCCCGAACAGCGCAGCAACGCGATCCAGCAGATGACCGCCGCCTTCGAATTGAACCTCTCGGCGCTCAGTCTGCTGGCGCTGGTCGTCGGTATGTTCCTGATCTACAACACCATGACCTTCTCCGTCGTCCAGCGACGCACAATGCTGGGCACATTGCGCTGCATCGGCGTGGCGCGTCGGCAGGTCTTTGCGCTGGTGCTGGGTGAGGCGCTGCTGATCGGGCTGATCGGCGCGCTGGCGGGACTGGCGCTGGGTGTGGCGCTTGGACGCGGTCTCGTCGGGCTGGTGACTCAGACGATCAATGATCTCTACTTCGCGGTGACCGTGCGTTCGGTCGAACTGTCGCCCGGTGTGCTGCTGAAGGGGTTCGTGCTTGGCATCGCCGCAACCCTGGCAGCAGCAGCCGTTCCGGCGACAGAAGCGACCCTGACGCCGCCACGCACTGTGTTGCGCCGCTCGTCGTATGAGGAACGAGTGCGGCGAGCAGTACGCCTGGCGGCGCTGACCGGCATGCTACTCTTGCTCATCGGTCTCGGGTTGCTCGCCCTGCCGGGACGAAGTCTCACCGTGAGTTTCGGCGGATTGCTGGCGCTTACGATTGGCGCGGCAGCACTGACCCCGCTCATCGCCCAGATCCTCGCCGGTGTTGCGCGCCCGGTCGCCGGACGCATCTTCGGTCTGTTGGGGCGTATGGCAGCGCGCGACATTGTGGCGTCGCTCAGCCGCACATCTGTGGCGATTGCTGCCCTGATGATCGCCGTCTCGGTGACGATTGGCGTTGGACTGATGGTGAGCAGTTTCCGCACCACGGTCGAGCGCTGGCTGGAAAACACCATCCGCGCCGATATTTTCGTGTCTGCGCCGAGTTCACGCGGCAATCGCCTCGACTCGCCCCTGCCCGACAAGGTCATCGCCCGCATTGTCGAAGCGCCGGGTATCGAGCGATACCGTCGCTACCGCAGCGCCACCATCGAGAGCAGCGTCGGTCCACTGCTGACGATTGCGCTGGATGTCACCCCGGCAGATCACCGGGTCTTCCAGTGGGTCAGCCCTGTCGATGAGCCGGCAGTCTGGCAGGCGTTCGCCGGCGGTGCGGCACTGATCTCGGAGCCGCTGGCATACCGCCATAACCTGCGTCCAGGAGACACCCTGACCCTCCTGACCGATCGCGGCGAGCGCCAGTTCCCGATTGCCGGCGTCTTCTACGATTACGGCAGCGATCAGGGGGTGGCAATGATCGACCTTGCCGTCTACCAGACCCTGTGGGACGACCGGCAGATTTCATCGCTGGGGCTGTACGTCGCACCGGGGGTGGATGTCGATGAACTGGTGCGTACCCTGCGCGCGCAGATGCCCGCCGGTCTGGCGATCAACATCGTCTCGAATCGCGGACTGCGCGAAACGTCGATGGCGATCTTCGACCGCACCTTTGCGATCACGACCGTCCTGCAACTGCTGGCGACGATCGTGGCGTTCATCGGCATTCTTTCGGCGCTCATGGCGCTGCAACTCGAACGGGCGCGCGAGATGGGGGTGTTGCGCGCCAACGGACTGACGCCACGCCAGCTCTGGGGACTGGTCGTCGGGCAAACCGGGTTGATGGGATTGTTTGCGGGCATCCTGGCAATCCCGGTTGGGGTCATGATGGCGGCGGTGCTGGTCTACGTCATCAACCGTCGCTCATTCGGGTGGACGCTCCTCTTCGAATTGAACGGTGCCCTGTTTGCGCAGGCGGTTGCGCTGGCAGTGGTTGCCGCTCTGCTGGCGGGGTTGTATCCGGCGTGGCGCATGGGGCGCACTTCGCCGGCGCTGGCGCTGCGCGAGGAGTGAGTTTCCTTTTGCGAATTCCCACAATTGGACATCATGGATATCGAAAAACCGCACCCTGAGTAACGCGCAGCGCGCATCGAAGGGGCGGTTTTTCTGACAGGCGCTTATCCCGCGTGACCGTTATTGATCATCAGCCGCAGCGCCGATTGCAGCGTCGCTGCCGTGCGCAGGTTGCCAAGGTCGGCGCCCAGACCGACGAGAGTCTGCGCGACTTCAGGGCGAATACCGGCCAGGATCGTCTCGGCGCCCATCAGGCGCGCCGCCTGCGCCACCTGCAGCAGCGCCGCCGCCACATAACTGTCGATCACCGCCACACCGGTCACATCCAGGATCAGAACGCGCGCGCGGGACTGCTCAATCGACTGGAGTGCGGAAGAGAGCAGATGCTGCACCCGTTCGCCGTCGATAACGCCGATCAGCGGGACAACAAGCGCATCATCGCTGACCGGAATAACCGGCGCAGCCATGCTGAGCACGGTCTGATGCAAAAGTTGCTGCGCTTTGAGACTTTCTTCCAGTTGAGCCATCACCGTGCGTTGCTCTTCGGCGAATTGCCGCAACGCTGCCGTGCGCTCCTCGACCCGCGACTCGAGCGTTGCATTCGCCTCACTCAATTGCTGGCTGACCGTTTCCGCCTGTTTACGCGACGCATCCGCCGCCTCCAGAGCCGCGGAGAGACTGCGCGCCCCAACAAAAGAAATGAACGCGCTCACGACCAGCAATACCGTCAGATGTGCAGCAGCCAGATCGAAATTGATGGTCGCACGTGTTTCAGCGGGAATAGTTGCCATGACCCCTGCAAGGCTGACCAGACACAGCCCCAGCACGACCCAAATCTGACGCGGTGAAAGGAGGACGCTGGCAAGTAAAACGCTGATAAGAAGGTAAAACGTGTTAAACGGTGAGGTGGGGTTGAGAAACACCCCGCTCAAAGCGCCAATGGCGCTGACAACAATCACCACATAGGCTCCCGCCGTGACATATCCCTTGCGCCCAAGCGCTCCAGCAATCGCGAACACCAGCACGGCAAGCCCCAGATTAATGAAACGACCAGGAGACGGTTGAAGCAGCGTGAGGGCTGTTCCTACAGTGAGCAGCAGGCTGATAACACCCAGACACAGCATGACCAGAATGCGCCCGCGCCGTTTTTCGTGAGGATGGTGAGCCGCACTATCGATGATTTGAGCAAACAGACTCATGACAGCCCTCCCTGCGAGACTGGATGTTGGCGATATTCTAGCATGGACGCGCAAGAGGTTACAGATATGCAAGCACGCCAGGCGCTTGGGCAAGCAGCCCGCGCATCCAGCAGCTATTTTCACTTTGGAGTCAATGATCGCAGCCGCATGCCACGCAGCACCTTCTGTGTGTTATCTTGAGCTGCCTGCCCTGACACAACTTGTGGTACACTGTAAACAGTTCTCGCTCATGTGGTAGAACGAAGGAAAGCCCAATATGGACATATGTGGGCATCGTTCATGCATGTCGACCAGTCGTGCTGGACGGCAAACTAGCAGAACAGGCGAACATCCATACCCAAAGGCATGACGATGACGAAGACAGGACTGATTCAAAATGATAGACAGCAGTCGTGAACGCATCCTTGAACGCATCCGCGCCGGTCTGGCGGGGACGCGCCCATTCCTTGAGGCTGAAGCGACACGGGTGTCGCACACGCCTCCGCCGTTCGTTCACCCGATCACCCACGATGACCTGGCGCACCAGTTTGCCGCTGAACTGACGAAACTCCAGGGGTATCCGCATCTCTGCAATGACGATGAGTTGGCGCTGGAGGCGATTGCCGGCATCATCGACCGGCACGAAGCGCGGGAAGTTATCACGTGGGATCTGGCAGCGATCAATCTGCCAGGTCTCGATGAGATGCTTCGGCAGCGTGGCATCACGCGCCTCGATGGTCAGATTGCGGGAGAAGGAGAACAGCGCACCGCATTGCTGCAGGCGCACGAGCGCGCGCCGGTATGCATTTCAGGCGTTGATGCAGCGATTGCCGAAAGCGCAACACTGGCGCTTCACAGCGGCGGAGGGCGGGCGCGTATGGCATCACTGCTCGCACCTGTGTTCATTGCGGTTGCGCGCCGCGAACAACTGGTGCGTGGCCTGGGGGAAGCCATCGAGCGCATCAAACAGCACTACAGCGATGTTTTTCGCGACGCCAGCGCACTCACCCTGATTACCGGTCCGAGCCGCACAGCCGACATTGAGCTGACATTGACCCTTGGCGTGCACGGGCCGCGTGAAATTCATGTGGTTCTTATTGGATAGCCCCCCACAGGTTCGGAACCTGCGGAGGGTTGCGGCGCTTTACGCTTCGACTTTGACACCGCGCCAGAAGGCAATATAGCCGGCAATGCGACGCGCGGCCTCTTTCGGTTCGGGGTAGTACCACGCCGCATCACGGTTCACAGTGTCGTTTACCACAATGTCGTAGTAACTCGCAACCCCTTTCCAGCCACACACGGTGTGGGTTGCGCTTTCACGCAGATATTCACGGTTGACCGAATCAGGCGGAAAATAATGGTTGCCTTCGACAACAATGGTTGCATCACTTTCGGCGATGATGACGCCGTTCCACATGGCGCGCGCCATACTCTGTTTTCCTCCATAGATGATGATGGACAGCTCCTTACTGCCAGCGTGTTATAATTCCAGTACGTAGCACATCGCAGAAGAGATCTCATGCCCGGAAACGTGACACGCTCCAGTCCATTCGGACTGGTCAGCGGCATTCCGCAGCCAAAAAGCGATCTGACGCTGGTGGTGACGCCAGCCAGCCCGTTTGCTCCTGAAGCGCGCAAGGGGCAGATGCATATTGTCGTCGAAGCCGATCAGGACGTATCGCGGGGACGTGATGCCTGTTTGCTCGTGATACGCACGATTCGTCGGGTCTTCTACGAGGACTCGTCGTTTTCGGTGACCTCTGCGCTGCGCAAGGCAATTCTGGCCGCCAATCGCGCACTCTATCAGCAGAACTTCAACGCACCGCCGCAGAAACGCGCGGTCGTCGGGTTGACATGTGCGGTCATTAAAGACCGCGATCTGTTCATCGCCCAGGTCGCTCCGGCGCAGGCGTATGTCATGGCAGAGGGCCGGTTGCGCGCCTTGCCCGCCAATGCTGCCTGGGGCGGAACAGCCATTCCGTTCCGTTCACGAGCGCTCGGCGCAAGCCTGACGATTGAACCAGACCTCTACCGCGCTGTTTTGCGTCCTGGCGATGGCGTCCTGATCTGCACAAGCAACCTGTCGGATGCGCTCTCGCGTGATGAAGTCACCCGTTTGCTGCGTGAAGCCGAACCGGATGACACGATCAGGGGCATCACCGAACTGTGCCGCCATCACCAGATCACCGACGCGCACGGGATCGTTGCCATGACGTTTGCGCGGCTCAGCCCTGCGGCGCAGGCTTCACCGTTCAGCGCTGCGGGGGTTAATGAACGGGCGCGCGTGGCATTCAGCGGTGTTGCAGAACGTCTTGCCCGCGCAGGCGCTGAGGTGGTATGGTTGCTGCGCGGTCCAGCAGATCGCGAAGCACGCCGGCGCGCTGAAGTGACCCGTACACATCTGGCGAAGGAAGAACAACGCCTGAAGCAGCCCTACGAAGAGCCGCCGTACTCTGCCGATCCCCCTCCTGTGCCACGACCGCTCGATCTGGGTGAGTCGTTGAGGAGTAATGCGCATCATCGCCCGTCGCCGGCGGCGCGTTCATTGCCACAGCGACCGGTCGCGCCAAGCGCATTGCTTGGGGAAGTCTCGTTTCGTGACGCGCCGGCGCCAGAACGGGTGATCGACCTGAGCGACATGCCTGTGCAGGAAACATTCGGGTATCGCTCACGTATGAAACGACCGGGTGCACAGTTGGCGTCGCCCGGGATCGAGAACCTCTCCAACCCTTTCGTCCGCCTTGGCGACGCGATCACACGGCGATTAGGGCCACGGCCCGGCCCGCCGCCACGTGCACTGCCCCGCCAGCACCGTTCGGACGGACTGAGTTACCGACGGCAAAGCCCTCCATTCCCCTGGTTGCTGCTGCTGCTGCTCGTCTCGTTCGTCAGTCTGCTCATTCTGTATGGCACGACGCTGAGTCGCGAGAATGCACTGCGCGAAACAGAAAACGTCCTGGCAGAAGCCGAACAGGCGGTGGCTGCCATTCGTAACGCGCCTGACGAAGCAATCGCACAGGAACGCCTGATTGAAGCTGAGGAAGCGCTTGCGGCGTTGCGCAGTTCAGACCTGATCACCGCAACGGCAGCGAATCGCCAGCGCTACGATGAACTGGTGCGCGAGTATACCAGGGCGCTGGCAGCAGTACAGAAACAGACCTATTTCGAGGATCTGACCGAAGTCACACGCCATCCGCTGCCTGGAGGTCTGTTCGATATGGTCATTGTGCCTCCGCCGCCGCGCACCGTGACCGATACGCTGTCGTTTGGTTCGATCTGCATGCTCGATACGAATGCGGGTATTCTCTATCGCGCACCGCGCACCGGCGGTGCGGCGCAACCGTTCCTGCGCCCCGAAGATGTTATTGGCCCGGTGAACGTCGGGCGCGTCCGTGCTGCGGCCTGGCGTATCGACAATATTGTGGCTGTGGCGCAGAGCGGTGACAGCGGCCCGTTTACGTTCTATTTTCGCAGCGGCAATGAATGGCGGTATAGCATCCTGGCGGGCAGCGAGGAATGGGGCCGCGTCAGTGAGCGTTTTCGCGCCGTCAACTACGAAGGTAACCTGTATGTTCTTGGCGCGTCGCGCAATAATGTGCTGCGCTATCTGAGCGGCGAATATGGCTCGTTCCCGCTTCCCTGGATTCAAAACGACGGCGGACGATCAATCGAAAACGCAATCGATCTGGCGGTCGATGGTAAGATCAATATCCTCATGCCGGATGGGCGCGTCCTGATCTTCGCTACGAACAGCGCCGGTGAACGCGCATTCGAACGTGAAATCCCCGCGCCCCAGATTCGCCCGCCGCTGGTGACCGCTGCACGCTTCTTTGTGACGGGTTCGCCGGAAAACGGTTCGATCTTTCTGGTCGATACGTTCAATGGTCGTATCATTCAAATCGACAAACAGACCGGCGAGTTCATTCAGCAGATCAGCGCCCCACCCGACAGTCCCATAACACTTAACCAGTTGTTCGGCGTCTTCGTCGATGAGAGCGGCAGCCGACCGGTGCTCTACATGGTCAATGGCGGTCAGATCGTGCGCGGCTCACTGCCCGACCGTCCCCGTCCATTTCACGAGTCAGCCGCACCGACGCCGGCGACCACACCATGAGCAGCCTGTAATCCACAAGGAGTCCTGATGGAACCGGCAACGACGATGTCGACTCCGCACGCCGCCAATCCGCTGCGTTCGGGTATACGCATGCAACGCACACCGCCGCCATGCACGGTGGTCATCTTCGGCGCCACCGGCGATCTGACGCATCGCAAACTCATTCCAGCGTTATACCATCTCCAGCGCGAACGGTTGCTTCCACCGGGTCTCAGCGTGGTTGGGTTTGCACGGCGCGACTGGAGCGACGAGTTTTTTCGCGAGTCGCTGATCCAGAGTGCACGCAGGCACTCCCGCTCCGGGATCGATGATGAACTGTGGCATGGTTTTGCTTCTGGATGTTTCTACATTCGCGCTGCCTTCGATGATCCGGCAGGATACGAAGCGCTCGCCAGGCGCCTCGATCAACTCGATGCTGAACGCGGCACCGGCGGCAACCGCCTCTTCTACCTGGCGACGCCGCCCGAAGCATATGGCGAGATCGTCCGGCGCCTCGGCGAAAGCGGTCTCAACCGGTCGCCCAACGGCGGGTGGACGCGCATCATTATCGAGAAGCCATTCGGTTCAGACCTGGCAAGCGCAAAGGCGCTCGACCGTGCAGTGCATCAGGTGTTCGAGGAGCGGCAGGTCTACCGCATCGATCATTACCTCGGCAAAGAAACAGTTCAGAACATCCTGGTCTTTCGCTTCGCCAATGGCATTTTTGAGCCGCTCTGGAATCGTCGCTACGTCGATCACGTCCAGATCACGGTGGCGGAAAGCGTCGGCATCGAAGGGCGCGGCGGTTACTACGACCGCACCGGCGCATTGCGCGACATGGTGCAGAACCATCTGCTGCAACTTCTGTCGTTGACTGCGATGGAGCCGCCGGTCGGGTATCGCGCCGATGCCGTCCGCGATGAGAAGGTCAAGGTGCTGCGCGCCATCCGTCCCATCGAACCATCCGAAGTCGAACAGGCCACCGTGCGTGGACAATACGGGCCAGGCGCGGTTGGCGGCGTACCTGCGCCCGGCTATTGTGAGGAGCCGGGCGTCGCACCAGACTCACAGACCGAGACCTTCGTGGCGTTGCGGATGTACATCGAAAGCTGGCGCTGGGCAGGGGTGCCGTTTTTCCTGCGCACCGGCAAGCGTCTCCCCAAACGCGCCAGCGAGATTGCCATTCAATTCAAAATGGCGCCACTCATGCTGTTCGAGAATGGTCCGCTCAGCGGCATCGAGCCAAATGTGCTCGCGATCAAAATCCAGCCCGACGAAGGGATCTCACTCCGGTTCGACTCCAAAGTGCCTGGACAGTCGAACATCATTCGACCGGTCATGATGGATTTTCGCTACAATGCCGCATTCGGCGTCGAGTCTCCGGAAGCATATGAGCGACTGCTGCTCGATGCCATGCTGGGCGATTCGACCCTCTTCATTCGAAGCGATGAAGTCGAGGCGATGTGGTCGCTGCTCGACCCGGTGATCGAGGGATGGTCCGCCACGCCGCCGCCGGTTTTCCCAAACTATGCTGCTGGAACCTGGGGACCGGCGAGCGCCGATGAACTGATTGCATCGGTCGGTGCACGATGGAGGCGATTGTGACCGGTATCATCACCACACCATCAGTTGCCCTTGCACAGGTTGATGCCAGCGCCATCGAGCGCGAACTGGCGCGCCTGTGGAATGCAGCAACAGAAGCGGAACAGACAGGCGGAGAGGCGTTGATGCGCGCCTGCCTGTTCAACTTCGTCATCCTGACCGACACAACGCGCATTTCGCACGTCACCGAGGTGACCGCCCGGCTGACCGCGCTACGCCCCAACCGCGCGATTGTGGCGGCGCTATCGACCGGCGCTGACCCTGCAGATTCAGCACCCCGGATGGAAGCATGGGTTCAGGCGCACTGCGCCCTCATGACACCCGGTCGTCCACAGGTCTGCGGCGAACAGATCACCATTATCGCGCCGCGGGATGCCGGAACGCACATACCAGGGATTGTGCTCTCTCTGCTGGAGCCGGATGTGCCTGTGGTGATCTGGTGGGCATTTGATCGGGTTCCTGGCGGAACAGTGCTGACACACCTGCAATCCGTTGCGGATCGCCTGATTCTCGATACCGCACACATGGACGGCGCTGAAGCGGCGTTACGGTCAGTTCAGCGCCAGATCGCAGCCGGCGTGGCCATCAGCGATCTGGCGTGGGGACGATTGACAGTGTGGCGCGAGCAGATTGCTCAACTCTTCGATGCGCCCTCTGCGCTGCAGCAGTTATGGTCGATTGAACGGATCGAGATTGAACATGGTTGGCGTGGAGCAACAGCCGCGCTGCTCCTTGCCGGGTGGCTCGCAACACGTCTCAACTGGCGCATGGCGAAGAAGCGCGACACTGGTGTGGTACTGACACGATCTGATGGGGGAGAGGTTCTGTTGGAGTGTGCCAGGGTCGAGACGACAGCCGTCGATAGCCTGGCAGCAGTAACGCTCCTGACGGCACACTCACGCCTGACCGTAACGCGCAGCGCTTCCGGGGATCACCTGAAAGCCTGCGCCATCATCGATGGTCTGGCGCCGGTCGAACGCGCAGTCCATCTGCCACCGCTCGACACCGCCGCGCTGATTGTCGATGAACTGCGCCTGGCGCGACGCGATCCAATCTACGAAACGGCGCTGCGCCAGGCGCTCGATCTGGCCGAATGTCTGGTCACGCCATCGCCTGAATGACCATCTCGATAATCCGATACGCCGCATACACCCCGAAAATGGTCACAACAATCACCGGAATCCATACCGCACCCAGAGTGAGCAGGCGTTCTGCGCCACCCGCCCGATCGGGAACGAACCCCGGAACAATCTGCTCCTGTGTTGATCGGAAGCCGCCGAAGAGCGTCACCAGACCGAGCGCGGCAAATGCCGCTGCCGATGCAATTGCAATAAGCACGCCGAGGATGAACATGGCATCCCTTTCTAGGTGTAGACACGATGAATTGTCGAACAGACCGGTGCACAGGTCGAGCCACGCACCAGTAATGCAGTCGGGAGGATGTGATGCGCCGGTTCGGCGTCTTCATCATCGAGCGCTGCAACCAGCATCTCAGCCGCCAGCCGCCCTTTTTCCTCAATCGGCTGGTGAACAGTAGTCAACGGAGGTAAAGACCGTTCGGCTTCTGGAAGATCGTCGAACCCCACAATCGACAACTCTTCCGGCACACGCACACCATGCGCCTTCGCCGCCTCGAGCACACCCAGCGCTGTAATATCGCTCATAGTCACGATCGCCGTTGGCGGCGCTTCCGCCCGCCAGAACCGGGTAAACGCCTCAATACCCCCGGCGCGACTGGTCTGCACCGCGGCAATCTGGATGTCCGGATCATCGATTGAACAGCCATATGCCGCAAGCCCGTCGCAATACCCGGCGAAACGCGCCGCCAGTGTACCGGTAAATTCATCATACCGGTGATGCCACGACTCCAGACAGACAATGCCAATCCGTCGATGCCCCAGGCTCAGCACGTGCGTCATTGCCGCATATGCCCCTTTCCGATCATCGACATTGATCGAAGGGATGTCATCGGGAGCGTCGCCATCGACCATGACAAACGGCACGTGCCGTCGCCGCAGTTGCTGCACCTCACCACGGTCAATTTCCAGACCGACCACGATGAACCCATCGACGGTTGCAAGGGGAATAGCTTTGAGCATCGACCCCCACAACGGCGGCACCAGCATCAGCGTCATGCCGGCGGTACCGCATATCGCGCCGACTCCCCGCAGAAACAGCGGAAAGAAGGGGTTCGCCATCGTCGCGGCAATATCTTGCGGGAGCAATACGCCCAGCGCATTCGTGCGGCGCGTCGTCATACTCCGGGCGATCGGGTCAGGCGAGTACTCCAGTCGCTCGGCGATCGCGCGAATATGATTGACCGTGGCAGGGGAGAGTTGTGAGGGGTCGTTGAACGCAAACGACACAGCAGTTTTAGAGACGCCCGCCTCTTTCGCGATCTGGCTGATAGTGACCTTGCGCTGCGCTGTGCGTTTCACGCCCATACCGAACCCTTTATTGTATCTATTGAAGAGAAGAAAGTTAAGGAGAAATATAGCCTGCTTGCAGATGTAGTGTATCACAGCAGGTTACAACACGCAACGTGATGTTTTGCACAAAGTGGAGCAGGCAGGCATCATCCCTCTACCTGTCCAACCCGCCACTCGACAGTGCGTCCGGCATAGTACGGAACCACATCACCGTACCGCAGCGGCGCCTGCCATGGCTCGCGGCGCAGAACGACTTTCTTGAACGGCGGGGTCACACCGTAAACACGCTGCGCATTGTCCGAGACGAACGCCTGCAACCGGTCGAGCGCATTGTGGCGCTCAAAGATGTCTGTCAGCAGCGGCAAAGCCACCGGCGCGCTGAATACGCCTGCAGCACAGGCTGCCGCCTCTTTGGCGTGCACCGGGTGTGGGGCGGAGTCGCTGCCAAACATTACCTTCGGGTGCGGCGCAAGCGCTGCCTGCAACAGCGCAGCGCGATCCTCAGGGCGCTTGGCGATCGGCTTGCAGAACAGATGAGGCTGAAGCAACCCGCCAGCCACGTCGTCGAGGGTGATCTGGAGATGGTGAAGCGTTATGGTGGCGTAGAGATTGGGATGCTCATCGAGCAACGCCACTGCCTCGCGGGTTGTAATATGCTCCATCACAATCGTCAGACGCGGGAAGCGCCGCGCCAGGTGCGCATAGATCGGCAAAAACTCACGCTCGCGGTCGAGAACAAACCCGACAGTTTCACCGTGGACCAGCAGCGAGATGCCAAGGCTCTCCATGATTTCCATCGTTGGTTCAGCGTCACGAATGCTCTGCACTCCCGCCTCGCTGTTGGTCGTCACCCCTGCGGGGTACAGTTTGATGCCGATGATATGCGGTCGTGCCGCGCGAAGTTCCTCCTCGGTGTAGGTGCGAAAGAAGAGGGTCATATACGGTGAGAAGTTCATCGCGCCGGTCACAGATTCGATTTCGGCGCGGTAGCGCAGCAGACGCTCGAGCGTATCGACCGGCGGGACCAGGTTCGGCATAATCACCCCGCCGGCAAAGTCGCGCGCCGACAGCGGCGCAACCGTGCGCAGCATTGCACCCTCGCGGAAGTGGATGTGCATATCGAGCGGGGATATAAGTGTATGTTCCATATGGCGTCCCTGTAAAGACGGTGCACCGCACCGTCCCTACATTTCATCACCACGGGCAGGGTCGTTGCGGTAACCAGCCGGGACGTATTTTAGCACGTGTGATCATCACGTCGAAGACCGATCCGTTGCAGCAGGCATAAGCCGTGCCGCCGCCACCGCCGCCTGCCCCAGGCAGAGACCGCCGTCATTCGGCGGGACGCGCCGGTTGAGCAGCACCCGGAAGCCGGACTGCTCCAACCGAACAACCAGCAGTTCGGTCAGGCGACGGTTCTGGAAGACGCCGCCGCTCAACGCCACAACCGCGGGCGCGCCGGTCGCGCGCGCCTGCTCACACGCCTGCGCCAGCATCTCCGCAATCGTGCTGTGGAAGCGTCCGCTCACCTGCGCGACCGGCGCGCCCGTCCGCAGGTCATCGACAATCGCGCGAATGGTCGGCAGCACATCCATCCGTCGGGGAATGCCTTCCAGCAGGGCAAACGGGTAGGAGCGATCATCCTGCCCGGCAGCCGCTTCCAGTTCGATGGCCGCCTGCCCCTCGTACAGCGCCTGATCGCGAATCCCCGCCAGCGCAGCGACGGCATCAAACAGGCGTCCCAGGCTCGACGTCGGCGGCGCGTTGATGCCGCGTTCGATCATGCGAGCGATCAGCGCCCACTGTCGGCGGTCGAGCCGCCTGACGAACGGAATGTCCAGATCGAGGAACGCATCGCCAAAGGCGCGTTGCAGGTACACCGCACCGATGCGCCAGACCTGCCGCACCGCCGCATCGCCGCCGGGGAGCGGAATGTATGTCAGGTGTGCAAAGCGCGTGAAGTCGCGCAGGTCGGCGATCAGCACTTCACATCCCCAGATCGCGCCATCAAGACCGTATCCCGTGCCGTCCGCCGCCACGCCGATGACCGGACCTTCGATACCGTGCTCCGCCAGGACGCTGGCGATATGCGCGTGATGATGCTGCACGCCGATCTTCAGCGGAATGTCCGATGCCAGCGCCTCTTTGGTCGCCAGGTACTCGGGATGCAGGTCGTATGCCACCACTTCCGGCTCACAATCAAAGAGACGGGCAAAATGACGCACCCCCTCACGAAAGGATGTCAGGGTCTCCAGGTTCTCCAGGTCGCCGATATGATGGCTGAGGAATGCGTCGTGTCCTTTTGCCAGACAAAATGTGTTCTTCAGGTGCCCCCCGACAGCCAGCAACGGTTTGGGAAATGAGAGCGTCAGCGTCACCGGTTCGGGCGCGTACCCGCGTGAACGGCGCAGCAGTTGCACTCCGCCGGCAACGATGCGCGCCACCGAGTCGTCGCAGCGCATATGAATATCGCGGTTGTGGGTCAGCATACCGTCGGCGATGGATGCCAGCCGCGCTGCAGCATCGTCGTCACGGTAGGCGATCGGTTCATCGCTCAGGTTGCCGCTGGTCATGACCAGCACCGCCGGCTTGCCTGGCGCAGTAGCGGCATAGGCGCGCAGCAAAAGGTGGTGCAGCGGGGTATAGGGCAGCATAATGCCGAGTGTGGTATACCCCGGCGCCACCGACGGCGCCACCGGCGTATTGGGCAGTGCATCAAGCAGGACAATCGGACGCCGGCGCGAATCCAGAAGATGCGCTTCGTCGGTGTTGACGGAACATAACCACCGGATCGTCTCCATATCCGGCGCCATGAGCGCAAACGGCTTGGCTTCGCGTTGCTTGCGCGCGCGCAGACGCGCAACTGCAGCGCTGTCGAACGCATTGCACGCCAGGTGGTATCCGCCCAGCCCTTTGATCGCCAGGATCGCCCCCTGTGCCAGCGCTGCGGCTGCCTGTTCGAGCGGCGACGCACCGGCGGGCAGGATGGGGCGAAACGCGGTTGACCACCACTGAAAGGCGAGGGATGGTCCGCAATGAGCGCAGGCGTTGGGCTGCGCGTGAAAACGACGGTTCAGCGGGTCGTCGTACTCAGCCTGACACGCCGGGCACATCGGAAAAACGCGCATCGTCGTCTGCGACCGGTCATACGGCACATCAAGCACAATCGTGAAGCGTGGACCGCAGTTGGTGCAATTGATGAAGGGATAGCCGAAACGACGATCGGCAGGATCGAACAGTTCACGCAGACAATCGTCGCAGGTGGCGACGTCGGGCGAGATCAGAGCATTGCGTGTGGATGCGGCGCGGCTGGTTTCGATACGGAAGAAGGTCTCACCGCACGTTCCGACCGGTTCGACACGGATCTCATCAATCCGTGCAAGTGGCGGCGGCGCGGTGCGCAACGTTTGCTCGAAGGCGTCGAGCGCGCCTGCAGGTCCTTCGATTTCGAGCGTGACGCCGTCGTTGTCGTTCAGCACGAACCCGCCCAATCTCAGACGCTGCGCCAGACCATACACGAACGGGCGAAAGCCAACCCCCTGCACGATCCCGCGCACCAGCAGGCGGCGACGAAGAAGAACCTGGTGTTGATCTGCGTCCATGCCCAAGCAGTGTCGTCTTGCTCCTGTCACTGATGCGCGTCGTCATCGACCGACGCCACGTGCCAGGCTTCCTGAAGCGCGACCGTTCCCGAACGATCGCCTGCAACAGTGGCCGCCAGTGCGCCATCGCCGGCAGCACGCAGTAGTGCCGCATCGATCGGTGCAAGCGGAACCTTGATCCGTTTGATCCACGCGCCGCCAGGCGGTCGCAACCCCAGATACAGAAAACGGCCCCCTGGCGGACCATGGACAAAACGCCCACCAGGATGGACACTCCCATCCGATCGAACCTCCGCCTGCACCTCAAAAACAAACAGCAGAGCGCCGCCTGGCAACACAACGCCAGGCGTCAGATGACCATCACGATCCTGCAACCCAAACTCGACCGCCTGATCCCGGTACAGCGCCAACGGCGGATCAGCGCAGGTCAGGCGCAACCGAAGGCGATGCTTCACCGGTTCTCACCTCGTAAGAAATGCAGGGACGAGGCGCGTCACACGGTCGCGCAACGCGCGGTAGGCGATCCATCCCAGCAACCCGGCGCTCCCCAGGATCAGCGCCTGCCGAAGCAGCCAGAGTCCGGCACGGGCATACCAGGGGCGCGACGGCTGTTCCTGTGGCGGTGGCGGCGCGAAACGCCGCAGCAGGTACACAACCAGCGGGAAGAAGATGCCAATCGCCGCACCCAGCAGCAGCGCCTCACGCCAGGTAAGCAGCACGCGCGTCTGGTCGCCGAGTTCCGCCGAACCCGCCACCAGCACCCCAACAGTTCCCGAGTCAACACGTGCCGTGCGCGCTGCCACAACGCCAGCCGACGCACCGCTGAGCCGGGCGTCGCGTCCGGCGATCAAGAGTGGCGTTGCACTTCCTGTCATACTCACGTCGCCGCCTGCACGCACCGAGACCGCGGCGCTCAATGTCATTGCCACATCATCCTGGGCAGCAACCGATTGTATACGCGCACGCGATAACGTCGCCTTCTGCGCCTCGACTGCTCCTGCCGACACATCGCTCAGTTCGACCACATCGGCGCCAATTGTATCGCGCGACTCCGAACGCTCGACCGACAATAACCGATCAAACCATCCGGGACGGTGATTCGATGCCATGACTCACCTCCACGGTGCTTCGCGGAACGCACACAGTATAGCATACAGCGTCATCGACAGCGTGTTCGTGGTAAGATACAAAGGGATTGTCCTTCGATGGAGGAACCGCATGATCGGGTATCGTGAGGCAGGTGTTGATCTTGACGCCGCAACGCGCGCCAAACAGTTGATGGCGGAGGCGGTCCGCTCCACCTATTCAGCGGCGGTGCTGGCTGGAATGGGGGCATTCGGCGGATGTTTCGACCTGCGTGCGGTATGGGGAGAAAAGACGGGCGACGCCGTTCTGGTCGCATCGACCGACAGTGTCGGCACCAAAACCCTGGTGGCGGCAGCGCTTGATCGCTACGACACGCTCGGCTACGACCTGGTCAACCATTGCGTCAACGACATTCTGGTACAGGGTGCACGACCGCTGTTCCTGCTCGACTATCTGGCGGTTGACCGGCTCGACCCGCAGCGCGCCGCAATACTGGTGTCAGGCGTCGCTGCGGCGTGCCGCGAGGCGGGGTGTGTCCTGCTCGGCGGCGAGACGGCGCAGATGCCCGATGTGTACCGTGACGGCGCCTTCGAACTGGCGGGAGCGATCGTTGGCGTGGTACAGCGTGAGCGCATGTTGCCGCAAAACGTTGCGGTCGGCGACATCATCCTGGCGCTGCCGTCGAGCGGATTGCACACCAACGGCTATTCACTGGCGCGCCGGGTGCTCGGACCGGGCAGCGCTTACGGGTATGACGCCACACCCGCCGAACTGGGCGGCAGGAGCGTCGGTGAAGCGCTCCTCGAAGCGCACCGTTCCTATCTTGCCGCCTTCGAGCGCCTCGAAACGGCGCATGTGCCGGTTCGCGCACTGGCGCACATCACCGGCGGCGGCGTGTACGAGAACCTGCCGCGCGTTCTGCCGGAAGGGTGCGGAGCAGTCATCCGGCGCGGCACGTGGGATATCCCGCCGATCTGCGCACTGGTTGTGCGCGCCGCCGGTCTCGACGAACACGACGCATATCGCACCTTCAACATGGGACTTGGGATGCTGGTCATTGTCCCATCCGATGCTGTTGACGCTGCACTGCGCGCGGCGCCCGAAGCGCGACCGGTTGGCGAGGTTGTACCCGGCAAAGGGGTGCAGCTGGTTGATTAGTACGACCACGAGACATCGGTTGATGATCGCTCCACAAAGGCCATTCAGAACATATGTTTGACAACCCGCCTGGAACGTGGTACACTTCTCCGTGTACGACGGCAGGGAGAGGAGAAACGGTATATGAGCGTTTCGAGCACAACCGATCCGGCGACATCCCCAGCAGAGACCGCGCTGCCATGGGGGGTGCTGATCTCGCCGCCGCCCAGCGACCTGCCATATGACGATGGAGAGCGTATGGAGTCGCCGTGGCATGCGCAGAGCGCGATGATCCTCAAAGCCGCCTATGTTGCCGCGCATGGCGGCGTGATGACCGACTACTACATCGGCGTCAACATGTTCGTCTACTACAGCTGGAAGCAAATCCGCAACGACGAGTACCGCGGTCCCGATCTCTACGTGGTCAAAGGCGTGGATGGCACAAAGCCGCGTCTCTACTGGGCAATCTGGGACGAAGACGGGCGATACCCGGATGTCATCATCGAACTGCTCTCACCAAAGACGGAACGGAACGATCTTGGCGTGAAGAAAGACCTCTACGAACAGCGGTTTCGCACCCCCGAATACTTCTGCATTGCCCCCCAGGTCGAGCGTTTGCTGGGCTGGCGACTGGGGACGGACATGCGCTATCATGCGCTGACGCCTGACGAGCGCGGGTGGTTGTGGAGCGAGGAACTCGGCTTCTGGATCGGTCCCTGGCGCGGCGTCTACATGGGTGAGGAGCACACCTGGCCGCGCCTGTTCCATCCCGATGGACAGCTGGTGTTATTGCCGGAAGAAGCAGAACGGCAGCGCGCCGAGGAGGAACGCCAGCGCGCTGAAGCAGAGCGACAGCGCGCCGAAGAGGAACGCCAGCGCGCTGAAGCAGAGCGGCAGCGCGCCGAAGAACTGGCGGCGCGTGTTGCGGCGCTCGAAGCGGAACTGGCGCGCCTGCGCGAAAGGGGCAACCAATGAACCTGGGAGAGAAACTTGCCGAGGGCAAGACCAAAATCGTCTACGCCCATCCCGAAGACCCAACCCTGGCTATCATTGTCCACAAGGACGGGATCAGCGCCGGCGACGGGGCGCGGCGTCACATTATCCCCGGCAAAGGAGCGTTGAGCGGTCGCACGACCGCCAATGTCTTTACCATGCTCAACCACGCTGGGGTTGCCACCCATTTTGTTGCCGCAGCAGAACCAGCCGTTATGGTGGTGCAGCGCTGCGTCATGATCCCGCTGGAGGTGGTCAATCGACGGATCGCCACCGGCTCATACATCCGGCGGCATCCCGACGTTGCCGAAGGAACCCGCTTCGATCCGCCACTGCTCGAGTTCTTCTTGAAGGACGATGCGCGGCACGATCCGCAGGTGACGCCGGAAGAGATCATCGCGCAGGGGATCGCCAGCGCGGAGGAGGTCGAGCAGATGGCGACCGAATCACGGCGCGTCTTTCTGCTGATCGAAGCGGCGTGGGCAGCGCAGGACGTGGCGCTGTGCGATTTGAAGATCGAGTTCGGGCGCAACGCTTCGGGCACGCTGGTTGTCGCCGATGTGATCGACAACGACTCGTGGCGCATCTGGCCCGGCGGAGTGAAAGAGCGCATGCTCGACAAGCAGGTCTACCGCAACATGCCGGTCGTCACCGACGAAGGGCTGGAGCAGATGCGCCGTCTGTACGAAGAGGTCGCACAGCGCACCGATGCGTGGGTTGACCGGTAGCCATGTGCATCCGCAGGATCATAAGACAGGGTCTTTCAGCTCGAACAACGGTAACACCTGCGGCGTTGAGGTTCTGACAACGTACCGGACAGGCTTCTGTAGTTTCTTCACAATCCCCTGCCTGGCAGCGCGGCGGAGCCATGTCTGCGCCTGCTTCAGCTCAAGCTGGAACAGCTCGGCCACCTCGCGGTCAGTGCGGGGTGTTGCGAGGGCTTGCTCGAGATACGGCCATACGATCCCAAAGAGATCGTGCCGGTCGCCATTCGCTGCAGTCGGCTGATGCTTCAGATCCCCGGTCAGATTAGAGGTTGATCCGGTGAGTTGAGACGACGAGGGAGAAGGCGCTTCCCCGATGGTTTGTGCAGGGACGTTGGCGGCCGCGGCAGATTGCCCCTCTACACTTCGGGCATCCAGTACGTTGTCCTCCTCAGCCGGCAGCGACGCTTCTTCTGCATCTGACACCGGCCGGGCAGGCGGCAGGGGCAGTCCAGTATTGCCTGCGAACTCCCGTCCGTCAAGCCAGTCATCGAGGCTCACACGACGGTCAAGCACGTTGCGGTCGACACCATACCCCCCAAGCTCGATAAGGCGGCGATTGCCCGGCAGCTGAGGCGCCTCGGCGCGCACGAAGAGCGGCGCCCATCTGTGCCTGAGATTTTCGACAGCACCGTGCCACGTGCCACCCTTCTCCAGGTTGGCGCTCACGACAAGCGCGAGATCACTGAGCGCGTAAATGACTTTGTTTCGACTCATCGCATTGCCCGTGTTGAAACCGGCATCGGGATCGAAGGGCGAGATGAGGACGAGGCGCCCCTCACGGATCGCGGCGCGGTACTTCCGTGCGACAGCAGCGCGAGCGAGGCTATCGGACAGGACGCCGATTACGATGCCCTCGGCTTCGATGGCGGACTCCATCGCAGCGCTGTCCACGCCACGAGCGCCACCCGAAATAACCGGCACCCCCTGCCTGCTACAGACCAGCGCGACCGAGCGGGCAAAATCGAGCCCACTCTCGTCTGGGTCGCGTGAACCAACAATGGCGAGACCGCCCCGCTCAAGCAGTGAGCGTTCGCCGACACCATAGAGGATCGGTGGCGCTTGCCTCCCCAGGCGAGTGCGTAACGCGCGGGGATAGGACGGATCGCTTCGGCTGATGACCCAAAGCCCCTTATTTGTCCAGGACTCGACAGCCAGAGCCAGTGCAGCGCCTCGTGCAACCAGTCCCTCGATACGGCGTCCCAGGGGCATTGTCGCACCAGCCATCTGTATACGCTCCAGGCCTTCGGGCTGGAGCAAATCGGCTGGCCGCAGTTGTTCGCGCTGGAGCCACTGCGCCAACTGATTGTACTCGCCCTGCGTGAGGGGCGACTCATGCGCACGCGGCTGGCCAAGACTGCCACAGAGGAGCAGGATGGCCTGCGTATCGGGTGTGAGTACATGACTGGTCATCTTGGCGAACTCTCCTGGCATCGCGAATCGTTTCGCTCTCTACATTGTACCCGTGTTCGATGCAATCGAAAACCTGTCGTACCTACGTCAATCGTCATCGGCAAGAACCCGGGCAAGCGCGAAAGGATAAACCGGTCCGCTGCCGGCCTCGCGCAGCAGCGCCGCGAGAATTGTAAACGTCCAGCGTGAATCGACGATGTCGTCGACCAGGAGCACCGGCTCAGCAAGACGTGACCAGGTCTCAATAGTGAACGCTCCGGCGAGGTTATGCGCCTGCTGGTAGTTGTTGCGCATCAATTTCTGCGGTTCGGTCGGGCGAATGCGTCGCACCACCGGGACAAACGGCAGCCCAAGCGCCTGAGCCAGCCGCTGGGCGAAATCGAAGACCAGCACAGAGTGGCGCTGCGATGGGACACAGGTGATCCAGGCTGGCATTGGGCTGGGCTTCCAGCGATGCCTGATCAGTTCAGCAGCGCCCTGCACCAGATCGTCGGCAAATCTGCCGTCACGCTGCTTGCCCTGGCGGACGAGATCACCCCAGCCTGCATCACCCCAGAGACAGAGCGCGCGACCTTCTTCCGCCCTGAGATGGGCTGGAATGTTACCCCTCCAGCCATACGCCGCGACCACTGCGTTGCCGGGCCACTGCTTGCGTGGTTCGATTGGCTGGTCGAGGCGTCGTAAGAAGCCCGCTGCCTGCACGGCCAGGGATGTCGAGTAGTGAGTGGGCAGAAGTGGTTGTCCGACACAGTTCGCACAGCGGCCGCAATCAGCCACGAAGGGATCGTCCAACTCGCGCCCGAGGAAGCGCATCAGGCACTCGCGCGTGTGCAGGTAGTCGCGCATACGTTGCTGCTCTGCGCGGCGCTGGCGGATAATCCGCTGAGTCCGTTCCTGGTCGGGAACATAGGTGATAGGGTTGAGGCGCCAGCGGCCCCGTTGCTCACTCACCGGCGAGGGTGTCTCGACCGAGAGGATCTTGAGGACGTGCATGATATGCGACCGGCGCAGGTTCAGGCGTTGCTCAAGATCCGTCATTGTCAACCCGTTGTCGGCCGTCTCGAGTTGTGCCAGAACCTCGGCGATGTGGGCGTCGGGCGGGAATGCCGTAGTGATGAAATAATCGATGATCTCGTCATCGTCGTCGCCGCTCAGCATAATCCCGTAAGCATGCTCGATTGCGCGTCCGGCGCGGCCAACCTGCTGGTAGTAGTGGACGACCGAGCCAGGACGGTGGAAGTGGATGACGAAGCCCAGATCGGGCTTGTCAAACCCCATACCCAGAGACGATGTCGCCACCAGCGCCTTGATCTGATTGCCGAGGAGCTGTTCCTCGAGCGCCACCCGTTGATCGCTCTCCACCTCCGCGTGATACGCCGCAGCCGCAATACCCTGCAACCGCAGCCACCCGGCAATATGCTCGGCATCCTTCTTCGTCAGCGCATAGATGATGCCGCTGCCTGCAATCCCCGGCAGTTGCTCGGCAAGCCAGGCCAGCCGCGCAGCCTGACTGGGGAGGTGGATGTTCTGAAGCGAGAGGCTTGACCTGGTCAGCGGACCCCGGATCACCCTGATCCCAGAGCCGATCTGCTCAACCACATCACGCACGACGCGATCATTTGCGGTTGCAGTCGTGGCGACGACCGGGATATTCCTCGGAAGAGCCTGCAGGATACGCACGATGCGACGGTAGTCGGGGCGGAAATCGTGACCCCAATCGGAAATACAGTGAGCTTCGTCAACAACGAAGAGACCAATGCTGGCAGCAATCGGCAGCAGGTAACGTTCACGGAACGTCTCGTTCGCGAGCCGCTCGGGTGAGATCAGCAGAACGTCGATCTGGTTGGCGTGGAGCCGGGCCAGCACCTGCTCCCAGTCGTCGGTGTTCGTCGAATTGATCGTCTCGGCGCGGACATCGAGCCGGTCTGCGGCGAGGATCTGGTTGCGCATGAGCGCCAGCAGCGGCGAGATGAGCAGCGTCGGCCCGGCGCCGCGCTCGCGGAGCAGCCGGGTGGCCATGAAGTAAACGAGGCTCTTACCCCAACCGGTTCGCTCAACAACCAGCAGACGGGCTCGCTGGTCGACAAGACGTTCGATTGCCTCCCACTGCCCCGGCCGAAATTCGGCCTGTGGATCAGCAAGAGCCGTGCGCAAAAGAGCCAGAGCATGGGTAAAGGTGTCGTGCGACATTGAGTGGCTCCTGTGTCTTCGAGATACCTCGTTTCGATGTTCGTGCAGCAGACGATGCCGCTGACCTCAAGGGCGGCATCTGAAAGGCTACGTTCCACTCGACACGTACACCGGGTTGGTGTAGAGCCACGGCATGCCGCGACGGTATGCTTCCAGGCGGTAGACTCCCGGCAGCATGACCGAATGGCGCAGGATGCGGGCGCTGCGGGCAAGAATGCGCCCATTGTGGATCAGGTGGATCTGTGCGTCGCATCCGACATCGGCGATGAAGGTAAGCGGTCCGTCGCTGAGGCTGGCGGTGTCGCCCGCGTGCCAGCGCGCCGCGCCGCGTGCAGCGTGCCATACCAGCGCCGGGCAGTCGCCGTCGAGACGATTAACGAAGTAGGAACGACCGGCGGCAATTGCGTCGAGGATAATGCGCGTTGCGGCGGATGCGTCGAACGGCAGACGTTCTGGCAGGAGCGCGTAATTCGTCAATGTACCGAACATCCAGCGGTAGGGAAAGACTTCGACCCTTCCCCAGAACGCCCGACTCACGAATGCGTGCGCATCAACGCCGCCGATGCCGAACGTTCGTTTGCCCATCATGTTCAACCGGTCCCACCAGGCGAGCGTTTCAGGCGTCGGACCGCTGATTCCGAGATGCGGGAAGAAGTAGATGATCTCTTTGTTGCGCAGGGTCAGATGCTCCCCCCAGTCGCTCATCAGGTTCCATAGTTCAATCCCGACCGCGCGACCATTGCGTTCGCCCGGACCATCGATGCCCCAATCGTCCCAGCGATAGATATCCTTGAATGCGTTCTTTACCCGTTCGTCGGGATGCGCGATAATGCCAAAACCACCGGCGGCGTAGACCTGATCGATGAACTCCTGTGGCGAAAGACGATTGTCGATGACCCGATCGATGCCCAGCGCGAGGAAGTGGTTGCGTGGCGGCGTAATCTCGTGACCGACAATCACCAGCACATCGTGCAGCCAGCCTTCGTACTGCTTCGCCCGAAGATCATCATGGTCGGTAATGATAATCCAGCGCAGTCCGGCATCACGCGCTGCGAGCGCCAGGTCTTCGACGCTGCCGCTGCCGTCGGAGAAGCGGGTATGCATATGAATGGCGCCAGGGTAGTGGTACATGGGAGAAGCAGGAACTGAGAACCATGGTACACTATGCATCATTATAACGGCATTTTCCCGGTCCGTGACACCCGGTTCTTCCTGGAGACAATGCTATGAATCGCTTCGACGCACATATCGAGGAAAACAAAGGGCGCTATTTCGACGAACTCTGCGCGCTGCTGCGCCAGCCATCGATTGCAGCGCAGGGTATCGGCATCGAGGAAACGGCAGCGCTCGTTGCGCAGCGCCTCGAGCGCCTCGGCGCACAGGTGCAGGTCTTTCGCATGCCAGGTGCAGCGCCGGTTGTGTACGGCAGCATCGGTGACGGTGCACGCACCCTCCTGATCTACGACCACTACGACGTTCAGCCCCCTGAACCGCTCGATCTCTGGTCCTCGCCGCCGTTCGAGCCAACCCTGCGCGACGGCAAACTGTATGCGCGCGGTGTGGCAGACAACAAGGGCAACCTGATGCTGCGCATTCAGGCGATCGAGTCGTGGCTGGCAGTGCACGGTGCGCTTCCCTGCCGCATCAACTTCCTGATCGAAGGAGAAGAAGAGATCGGCTCGGTCAACCTCGAAACCTTCTGCCTGAACCACGCCGATCTCCTGCGCGCCGACGGTTGTCTGTGGGAAACCGGCGGACTGAATGCGCTCGAACAACCGACCATCATGTGCGGCGCAAAAGGCATCTGCTACGTCGAACTGGTGGTACGCGGCGCATCACACGATCTGCATTCCGCCAACGCGACGATGGTTCCCAACCCCGCCTGGCGTCTTGTGTGGGCGCTGGCGACGCTCAAAGCGCCTGATGAGCGGATCCTGATCCCCGGTTTCTACGACCGGGTTCGTCCGCCGTCGGAGGCTGATCTGGCAGCGCTGGAACGCATCCCGCTCGACGACGATGCGTTGCTGGCTGATTTTGGCATTCCGCAGTTTCTCGGCGGCATGCACGGCATTGAACGTCTCAAAGCGCACCTCTTCAACCCCACCTGCACCATCTGCGGCATCGTGTCGGGGTACGCCGGCGAAGGCTCGAAGACCGTCCTGCCCGCCGAAGCGCGCGCCAAGATCGACTTCCGTCTCGTGCCCGATATGGACCCGGCAGAAATCGTGGCCGCCCTGCGCCGTCATCTCGACGCGCACGGCTTCGATGACATCGCCATCATTGAGTACGGTCACGAAAAACCCGGACGTTCCGATGTCGACTCGCATATCGTCCATGCGATGGCGGCAGCGATTCGCGCTACCTATCACCAGGAACCGGTCATCTATCCAACCATGGCCGGCACCGGTCCGGTCTACCCGGTCTGCACCGCGGTGGGGACCCCGATGACCAGCGGGTGCGGTACAGGGTATCAGGGGGCGCTCGTCCACGCGCCGAACGAAAACATCCGGCTGGACGACTACTGGACGGCAATGCGCTGCATGGGGGCGTTCATCAAGGCATTTGCGGCGTAACAGTGCATATTCTGCATATCTACAAAGACTACCCGCCGGTGCTGGGAGGGATCGAGGGACATGTGCGCGACCTGGCGGAAGGGCTGGTTGCGCGTGGCCATCAGGTGACAGTGCTGGTGACCAGCACAACCCGCCGCACCTCCATCGAACGACCGCTGCCCGCTCTGACAATCGTGCGTGCGGCGCGCATGGCGCATCTGGCATCGACACCGCTCAGTCCGGCGATGATTGGACTGGCGCGTGACATGCGCGCCGACATCGTTCACCTGCAGTTTCCCTACCCGCCGGGTGACCTGGCGGCAATGGCAGTACCCGGTTCGCCACCGCTCGTCATTTCCTACCAGAGTGACATTGTGCGCCAGAAAGCGCTGCTCTTCTTCTACCGACCACTGCTGGAACTGACTCTGCGGCATGCAACACAGATTATTGCTGCCAGCCCCGGCTACATCGCCTCATCGCCATTTCTCCGGCGCTACGCCGCAAAATGCGCAATCGTTCCAATCGGCATCGATGTGACACGCTTTTCCCCTGGCGACAGAACTCCCGGTACGCCGGTGCGTCTGCTGTTTGTAGGGCGGTTGCGGTACTACAAAGGACTGCATGTTCTGATCGAAGCGCTGTGCCAGGTCGAAGGCGTCGAACTCTGGATCGCCGGGAACGGACCGGAGCGCGCGCGACTGGAGCAACAGGCGGTCAGCGCCGGGGTGGAGCATCGGGTGCGATTTCTCGGCGATGTGGCAGACGACGACCTGCCTGCACTCTACCGCCAGGCGGACATTTTCGTGCTTCCCTCCCACCTGCGCGCTGAAGCATTTGGCATCGTCCTGGTCGAAGCGCTGGCAAGCGGCGTGCCCTGCATCAGTACCGCACTCGGCACCGGAACCGACTTCGTCAATGTTCACGAGAAGACCGGTCTCGTTGTTCCTCCGGGAGACGCTGCGGCGCTGGCAGAGGCGATCCGTCGCCTGCGCGACGACCCGACGCTGCGGGCGACCTGTGGCGCAGCAGGTGTTCGGCGCGCACGCACCCTCTTTTCGCGGGAACGGATGCTCGATGGCGTCGAGCAGGTCTATCGCCGCACCGCCGGTTGTATGCACCACTAAGGCACAAAGGGCACGAAGGATCAGATTGTCTCTGTGCTCTTCGTGTCTGTGTGGCGCCATCCGCTCTGCTCACCAGATATCCCCGACCGTGAAGCCATCTGGATATGGATCGTCGGGATCAACCACAAAATGGGTAATTCCCGTAATCCAGGCTGTACCGCTGATGGTGGGCACGACGGCTGTATAGTTCCCAACTCGCGTTTCTTCTATCAATCTTCCTGTAAATAAAGTCCCCAAAATGCCTTCGTGATAAAAATCCTGGTTCAAACCAAGTTCGCCCCTGGCGTACATCACTGCCATTTTTGCACACGTGCCCGTACCGCAAGGAGAACGGTCAATCACGCCTGTCCATGTCGATGGTTTATTCCAGTCCAGATTTCCAGTAGAAACCGTCACCACATTTTTTCGATGCGCTTTCGGGTTTGTCGGCGGTCCGGAAAGTTGTCCAATGGTCGGACCAACGATTTCTGGATTTTCCGGATGCACGACCGGATATTGTTCCGCAGTTGCCGTCTTGATCATCTCCGTCAGACGAACGATGTTTTTCCCCTCGTCAGGCGTCAATTTCAAACCAAATTGCGAGGCATCCGCGATTGCATAAAACATCCCGCCCCAGGCCACATCCACCGTCACAGTTCCCAATGTTGGCACTTCCACATGCACACCCAGATGCACTGCAAAAGCCGGAACATTTTTGAACGTGACCTGTGTAACCTTGCCGTTTCGACATTGTGCTTCGATCTCGATCAAACCGGCAGGCGATTCGAGTGTGAACCTGGTGACTGGTTCGATCATGTTCAGCATACCCAGCTCGAGCAGCGCTGTTGCAACACATATTGTATTCGTACCAGACATAGGCGGATATTCAGTTTGCTCCATAATGATAAAACCTGCATCGGCTCCTGGGCTGGTCGGGGGAAGAATTACATTACAACACAAAGCAGGATAACCGCGCGGCTCGCGCAACATTCGCAAACGAATATCATCGTGGTGGTGTTCAAAATATTTCATCTTCTCAAACATCGTTTTGCCCGGCACATCCAGCACACCACCCGTAATGACGCGCCCTGGTTCGCCACAGGCATGCAAATCCACCGCTGTAATCATATTGCTGAGTCGCATAGATCCTCCCGAATACTCTGCAGGGACGAAGCCAGCTCAGGTTCTCTGCCTGCATTCCGGATGAGATTCTTCGGTTCGCGCCGATATTGCAGACGCCACATAGCATACCTTGATTGCTCGTTGACGTCCATCAATCCACGGCCACGCGAACGCTGGCTTTGATCTCAAGGTGATCTCATTGCACTGGACAGTATGGACTGCTGAAGCATGGCTTCAGCAGTCCACAGAACGCTTACTGGCAATCAAGGGAGCATATATCATGCTTATCGAATGGACTACACAGCCACCGTGCCAGCCCCTCGCGACATGCCCCGACCGCCATCCATGCACCAGGCCTCACCTGGCTGCCCATTGTCGTACAGTTTCGTGGTGCATCGCCCAGGCGCGCCACACCGAGCGACTCCATGCCCACACGAGCCGTTCGTGTTCTTGCGGGTCACTCGCCAGGTGCACGTCACGGACGGTCATTGGTCCCATGTCGGCAGGTGGTTCGAGCCACCAATACGTTCGCTCTTTTCCGGCAGCGCGCTGGATCGTTTCGTATGTGTTCTGAGGTGACACGTTTTGTTCGAGGACTGTGTGCAGTCCGATCAGGTGGATCGCAACCGAGCGGATGGACTGCGGCGACGCAGTTCCGGGATGTTGTGCGGCATAGGTATCGACCGTCAATCGGTGGACGCGGCCGTATCGCACATCGGCATACTCTCGTGTCAGCACTTCTCCATAGAGGCGCCAGCACGCTGCAGAAGCGCCAATATACCGATGCGTCGGACCGTCGACCGGAGCAAGCAGAAGCCCGCAGCCGGGACAGCGTGACGCCTGTGGAGAACGTGCATTATCCATCATCCAGCCTGCCGATCAATCCATCGAGGCCTGCAGCGCAGTAAACCGAGCACGTGATGTTCGTCTCCCGTATCCTGGTGAATCACAGTCGGCGCAACCTCTGCGCGAAGCGTCAGTCGAGAGTATACCAGACCTGCTCAACAGTATCGCATGATAGTGATCTGTCAACTTATACCAATTCCCGTATCCTGCATTGCCGCATACGGTTTCAGGCTTTGTGATGCCAGGCGTAGTATTCCAAAATCAAAAATCTAAAATCTAAAATGGTATTACACGCCCAACTCAGGCGCACCACCGCTGAGCGTGGCTATCATGTCGCCGTGGTCTGTGAGAAACGTAAAACCGTCGAAAATCACCCCCTGGCGCCGTTGCGCCATCTCGAACACCGCGTCAAACCGTTCATCGCGCTCCAGGAAATCCAGCTCCACGATGCATCTCGGAATCATCTCAGCACGCTTCACGTCATCGTAGAGCCGATCACGCACTGCTTGATCTATCCCTGGAATGCGCCTGATGGCATTCAACGCGCCCAGGTAGACGCGCCCGAATTCGCCCCCAACGGCGGGAACCAGTGCATGGACGCGCATATCGCCCTCGGGAGAACGCAGATGAATATGCGCTGCTGCGCGCTGCAGCAGCACCCATCCCGGTTTGACGATCATCTCCTGAGCAACCGCGTCGAAGTCGGGTAAGGCACAATCAAAATACAGCTCTTTCCTCTACGGAATGTAGAGGCGTCCACTGCCCCGATAGTCATCTAAATACACCACAATCTCGACTAATCGGGCCGCACACCGAACGCGATAGGCCGTCTCGACAATCCGATCGGCGTTGGCGATCGTAATGACTGGCAGTGCATCTGCGTGATTCGAATCACGAATCGTTTGCTCCAGCGAGTCCATCCCCTCCATATTTCGATTAGCCGTGAGCAATACCAATTGCTGTGCCTGGGCAAAGTGCCAAATATCCCGGTCGCGACTGGTCGCGGGCAGGTTGACCTCGCTAAAATGGACGAAGCGCATCGGTACCAGGTCAACCCATCCTTCAGTCTGAAGTGAACTCCAAAGTAAGGCCGCCTGACCTTCGATGTTGTAATCCACCAACACTGTTACTGCCGCACTCATCCCTGGCCTAATTCAGCCTTACGGGCGCGCAGCTTCTCAATCACGGCTTCTCGACCAGGCTTTGGAGGCAGTTGAGCCAGGCGGGCTAGCCGATCCCGGTTGCGCGCTTCCCAGTACGCGCGACGCGCAGCCGCCTGCTCAAGCACCTGCTGATATTCAGCTTCAACCGCATCGCGGTGATCCGCCAGATATGCCATCACATCAGCGATTTGCTGATCGGTCAGATTAAACCAATGTTGGATTAACGTCGGTGGCCAATCGGCATGCACATAATCTAGAATATCGTATATTGTAATGCGTGTGCCGATGATAGAAAGACCACGACTCGTGCGTACAACGCTTGGGTAGGTTTTGTCCTCAGGCATGCGCATACCCCTGTATGTGCTACAGCATACGCCTCTCATTTTATCATAGCAGTACCAGGAATGATACGGAATGGCGACCTGATGGTCGCGTTCAGCTACCGCCACGCAGCGCAGCGTTGTTCGCCGGAAGCGCGTGTCGGACGGCGAGGTGTTCTTCCTCTCAGGAGCGTTGCTGGATCAGCCGCTATCTCAGCCAGAAGCGCGTGTCATGCGGTACGGTATTCTACCTGGCCTGGACAGATGAACGTTCCTGCAAGGCGAAACACAGAATCGCTGGAAAGACCCTTGTCAGGAAGGCAGGTGCATCCAGCACGATTGGGGGTGGAGGCAATTCCGATCTCCGAGAGGTCCAAACGCGAGGGTAATCCCATCCATCCCCGGAATGCGCCTGATGGCATTCAACGTACCCGGCAGACGCGCCCGAATTCGCCCCCAACGGCGGGAACCAGTGCATGGACGCGCATATCGCCCTCGGGAGAACGCAGATGAATATGCGCCTCTGCGCGTTGCAGCAGCACCCATCCCGGTTTGGAGATCATCATCTGAGCCAGTTCTTCAAAGGTGGGTAATGCACAATATATCGTCATTGACTCACTCATGGACGACCTCCTGTGACTGCACAACCGTCATCCTTCACATCTCTGACAACTGCCACATGCCATACGGATTATAGAAAGGATCATCGCGATCATAAAGTGTGCACGTCACGTGACGCAATTTGTAGCGTGGCGCGTCGGTATCGACGCTGAATGTATGACCATCGCGGAGGCGTGGCTGCTCAAGCAGGAGATAGAGCAGAAAAGTCTCCAAAAGCGTCGCCGCATCGCCTGGAGCACGCTTACCAGCAACAATGGCGTCCGGTAATCCGAGATTGTGCATCCCACACGAATAAAACGAGTCGTTGCCCTCAATGAGGGTGACATAGGCACGATACAACGCCGCAGGCTCCTGAGCATTGGCGAGAGCCATCCAATCTGAGATACTGTGCGCCCTGCCTGTGGTTTCTACTTTTACGGCAAGACCTCCGGCACGCAAGATGCCTGCCGCTGCCTGCATCATCCGGCGAGCGGCATCTGGCGAACCGCCATTGCCGATGATATACAACGTGTACGTGTGGTCTGCTATCAGGCGAAGATCGGTTTCAGTAAGCGAGTGGCGACCAGCAAGCGCAAAGGCGCGAGCTAACGCAGGATCGTGATCATACACATCGATGTGATAGGAGTCGCGCGTGGCGGTGTTGTACAACACCGTGCCCGTACAGATGAACCCCTCACTGCGTTGTGCAATCGCAGCGACAATATCCGTCCGGTCGGTCCACCGACCGGGGACGCCCAGAATAATATGTGGGGTCTGCATCACAACGTCTCCTTACGTGTACAATTGAGTACCTTCGTATTTCGAGAGCACATGAAACCACTGTCTGCTCCACGACTCTCGGCGCTCGCCTTCCGCTCAACTGCGCGGTGGTCGAGCCGCCCAGCAGAGGCATGAGGAAGGGGGTGCCAGCACATCGGCGCAACCGTTAGTTATGCGTCCCGCTTGCTTGAACGGGTAGCGCAGGTGAGCTGTATACGTGTATGCGCTGACTTCTTTACAACAGCCTTCATTAGACTACTGGCTGCCGCTCCAGGCTCCAGAGATTCGGACCTTCTTCCTTCAACATGTCTTCGAACTTACTCCATCTATTGATGATAACATACCGTGCCTCTGACTCATAAACAGGGATTACCCATGCAAATACCACAGGCGGTTCAGAGTCATCATAAGATGCAAATTCTTTCGGATATACATTTGGTGTAGACGCATACACTGAATTAAGTGAGTGTCCTGGAATAATCGGAGAGCTTGGTCCGATCACTTGCCCTCGAAGTATTGCTTCTCCACGGTCAATAATCCAGTGAGCAAACGAGCGCAAGAAAGATGCTATCTCTTCACCAGAATATGATTTATCAACCGAAAAAACAAGCTCCATGAATGGTTGATCGACGAAGGCAGCAACTTGAAGGGGGTTATGACCAGCGCTGTATTGAGTCTGAGAGTCAAGAGAGCGCAACCTCAACAGCGTGCTGAACGTCTGACGAAGGGTCTTGTCTTAACTGTTCGATATGTTTCCGACAAGACTCATCGCCTATACTTCCCAAAGCCACAACCGCATGTGCGCGAACGAGGTCTTTGGGATCTTTGAGCAAAGCTAGCAGGTGAGGAATAGCATCTTTATATCGCCCCCAACCGAGCAAGGCTGCTGCCCACATACGGCTACCAGGATTGGGGCTCTGTACTGCCGCAATCAAGTGCGGGAGAACTTCTGCCTCATTGAAAGACTCCACAAAATGGACAGCAGCCCAATATACGCCATACCCATCACCATATCCAAACGAATCTAGAACTGGTCGAATAGCGCGAGGATCCTTGAACTGCAGTAATTCATCGATAATCCTGCCATAGGTATCGACTTGCTCTTCGGTTAGTAGCTCATCCTCCGGCATGGGCGAAAGAGCTCTTAGTTGTGAGATGAGTTGCTCGACTCGATCGTCCATAGACTTCCTTCTACTTCTTTATGAGATGAGGGAAATGTTGTCGGTAATATTGTAGTATGCGTAGTAACCCTGATCTGTAGTTCGAGCCCACGGCTCTGTTAATCCGACGAATATCACGAATATCCTTTGCCAGCACCTGCCGAAATGACAGACCGGCATCTTCGATCTTTGCGGCAAATCCTCGACGTCTCCAGTTGCGAGTCATTGCATGCTCTTGCTTAGTTAGAGCAATCGCTGCGCTCCTGCCATGTGACACGTGCCCTGAAGCTGTTTGCGGCATATGATGGATCTCTAGTTCTCCATCACTGCCGAAATGCCTCCAGCGTTTACTGAGCTCATAGTAACTCCCCACATCTCCTGGTCTCAGAGGTCTACCAGATACTCCGTGAGCATCGTCGATCCTGTTGGCTACTCTGCCCGCATCGTCGATCCTGTTGGCTATTCTCCCTGCATCGTCGATCCTGCTGGCTACTCTACCCGCATCGTCGATCCTGTTGGCGATCCTGGCTGCATCATCGAGATGGCTCATCACCCGTCCAGCGTCTCCCAGGGCATCCACGGCTCTCCCGGACGTTCCCACCTTCGACACATACCCGGCAGCTGTCGTGCCCCCGGTAAAGATCGCCAGGATCGCGGGCAAGAGTTCGAACACCGTCCGTCCAATCGCTTCGCCGTACCGGCCTGCCTGCCAGTCGGTCACGATCGGCTCGACAATCGACCAGAGCACGGCGCTCACCGTCCCAAGCGGATCCGTGAACAGCGCTTCGACCAGCGCCCCGTATTTCTGCCGCGTGCTGGCATCACCCGCAATCAGTTTGACGATATCGACGACGAGGGTGGCCAGCCCCGCAACCATGTCATGTCATACACCCCTTCGAACACGCCAACCACCACCCCGGCAGCCTGCTCCCCCATCCAGCGCAGCGCGTCACCCAACTGGCTGACCCACGAAGCGGACGCCCGCTGCGACGCCGGCTGCGCCAGTGCAACCCACACCACGCTGCCGACCAGCAGACTGCCCGCTACTCCGAGCGCGCGTTCCGCCCACGGCGCGGCATCCGCCATACTCCCCAACAACTGTGGCAGGCTCACCACGGTGTGGGGAAACGCCGTTACCTGCGGCGCCGCGATGCCGCCAGCGCCACCGGCTGGCGCGCCGGACAGCCAGCGTGTGAATGTCGCGATCGCTGCCTCACCAATGGCTGCAGCGCGATCGCGGAACGCCAGGCTGATCGCCGCCAGCAGCGCCAGGATGATGGCGATCAGTGCCAGGAACTCAACGGCTTCTACGCCGCGATCGTGTCGCCACCCACGCCATACGGCGGCCAGATAGCGCTCCTTTGGCGCGAGGCTGGCATCCTGATCAGAGCGTTGCTGTCTGTTGCTCTTCATCGCTGCCCCTCCGGACACACACGCATACGAAACATCCCAGATGGATAGCGAGCCGCGATCACGCGACGCAGTGAGCGATGCTCCATAACGGTTGCACCTACCATAGCGCAAAACACAGCCCAGGAGAAGAGGTGAGGTGTAACAAGAATGTAACGATGTGCAGATGCGCTGGCAGGTGCGTCACGGAGTTCAAGCGGAAGAGCGGTGATACTGTGCGGGCAAGGCACGAACGTGTGCTTCGTTTCTTACCCAATCAGCGCCACGATCGACTCGATGACATAATCCGGCTGAGTCGTCGCTTCCGCCAGCGCGCGGCGATCGGTTGCGCCGGTCAGCGTCAGCGCCGTCGCCATGCCTGCGGCGCGACCCATGGCAATGTCGGTCTCCAGGCGATCGCCAACCACCAGGCACTGTGCTGGCGGCAGGCGCAGCGTCCCGACAATGGTTTGCACCATGATCGGGGATGGCTTGCCGACCACGACTTCGACCCGACGCGCGGTGCATGCCTCAATCGCTGCAATCATCGCTGCTGCATCGGGTTCGCCGCCTGTCGGGGTCGGGCAGTAGCGATCGGGGTTGGTTGCGACGAAGCGCGCTCCGGCGCGGATGGCATCGAAGGCGATCTGCAATTTGCGGTAGGTGAAGGTGCGGTCGAACGAGGCAATGACAAACTCGACGCCATTGGCGTCGTCGGCGAGGTCGAAGCCAGCGGCGCTCAGTTCGTCACAGAGCGGTTGTTCGCCCACCACAAAGACCCGGCTGCCTGGCGCCTCTGCCAGCAACCATTGCACCATCACATACGATGAGTTGATCACCTCGTCCGCCGTTGTCGGAATGCCGAGCGCCGTCAGTTTCGCCGCATACTGATCGCGGGTACGGGTCGGGTTGTTGGAAAGGAAGATAACCTGCGACCCTGCATCGCGCAGGCGCGCGATCGTCCTGTCCGCACCAGGCAGCAGGGCATCGCCGAGGTAGACGGTTCCGTCAAGATCGAAGATGTAGGCGTCGTAACGAGGAATGCGCATATCTGGCTTGCCCGTACTGATGGTTTTCATGAACATCATCCCCACCAGCCCGCGCTGGCGAGCTTCGCCCTTCCAGTCGCAGGCTTCACCCCTACGGCATGCAGGCAGGCATCACCCGCCGCCAGCGCCGCGCGCCACGAGCTGCTCGCACGCACCGCTATCGGCTATCGGCTATCGCCTATCGGCTATGCCAGCCGGCGGGCACGCAGACGCGGGCGGGACGCCCGCGCTCCCAGGCGGCACGCAGGCGCGGGCGCGTTCCGCTC
>FWPU01002884.1_pt1 | contig 45545 bp, 42 predicted proteins | sample 2228361 | NCBI WGS metagenome assembly FWPU01 (sample SAMEA103939777, study PRJEB20133) | metagenome
GTTGAGCGTCTCGCCGAGGCTCAGGCCCGTACCGAGGAACGAGTGGCACGCCTGGAGGCAGCCGTTGAGCGTCTGGTGGCGGCCGTTGAAGCACTGGTGGAACAGGTCCGCGAGTTGACCCGCACCCAGGAATGGATCACGAACAGGCTCGCCGGCCTGAGAGGGCGTGTACTCGAACTCGATTATGAGAGGAAGGCTGGGGCTTACTTTGGCCCATTGCTGCAGCGGCTCAGAGTGGTGTCCCCGCATACCCTTGAGGATGAGCTGCAGGCGCACCTGTCCCGTGAGGAGTTCCAGGAGGTGCTACAACTCGATCTCCTGCTCAGCGGACAGCCGCGCTATCACCCTGAGAAGCCAGAAGTGTGGCTGGCCGTGGAAATCTCAGCGGTCGTAGACAGGGAGGACGTGTCCCGCGCCCGGCGGCGGGCGGCGCTGCTGTGTCAGGCCGGTTATCGGGCCATCCCGGTGGTGGCCGGAGAACAAGTTACCCTAGGCGGAGAGGAAGAGGTTCGCCAGCACAACGTAGTTCTGTTTCAGGACGGACGAGCCCGGTTCTGGGAAGAGGCCTTGGAAGCCATCACAGCCGGCTAAGAACCTGTCCGGAAATCCCGCTATCCGACGGCGTCCTCGGGCGACGGCAATGCCGTCGCGCACCCCGGGGCGAGCCTGTGCGCGCTAGTCCCTGGCACAAGGGTCGCACAGACGCGGACGCCCCTTCCTAGCCCTTTGGGTGCGAGGAGAGAGCGCAAAGAGCTTTTGGCAAGTTGCTCAGTCCCCCACCGCAGTAAACATGATAGCCCACGGCGTCCGAGTGTGGGGGCGACACTCGGACGCCGTGATTCTTGTCAGATTTCCAGGATGAACTTGGCCACGCTCAGGTAGATCAACAGTCCGGTGGCGTCCACCAGGGTGCTCATGAACGGGCCGGAGACCACCGCCGGGTCAATGCGCAGCCGGCTGGCGATGAGGGGCAAGAGCGACCCGACCACGTTGGCCCAGATAACCACCAGAAGCAGCGCAGTTGCCACTGCCATAGCCACAGATTGTGCTGTGCCCCAGGTGAGTGCCCGGCCGAAGCCGATGATGGCCATCGTCGCTCCCAACAACAGACCCACTGAGAGCTCATGCACCAGGACGCGAAAGGCATCCCTTAGCCTGATATCACCGATGGCCAGAGCCCGCACGATGGTGGTGACCGTTTGCGAACCGGCATTACCGCCCGTGCCGATGAGAAGCGGGATGAAAAATGTCAAGGCCACGGCCGCGCGCAGCTCATCCTCGAAGTGCCGCAAGACGGTGCCGGTCAGGCTCTCGGTGACGAAAAGCAGCAACAGCCAACCAACGCGTTTGCGGACTACGGTCAGCACCGACGTGTCCAGGTATGGCCTTGCCAGCGGCTCGGCGCCACCCAGGCGCTGGATGTCCTCGGTGGCCTCATCCTCCAGCACCTCCATCAGGTCATCGGCCGTGATGACGCCCACCAGTCGGTTCTCGTCATCTACGACGGGCAACGCCAAAACGTCGTAGCGGGTCATCACCCGGGCACACTCTTCCCCGTCGGTGGTGACGTGCACCTTGATGACATCCGGATCCATGATGTCCGCTACCAGCGTGTCAGGGGGGGCTTTGATGAGCTGCAGCAGGCTCACCACGCCCACCAGCCGGCCCTCGCGATCCACCACGAAGACGTAGTGGCTGGCCTCGGCCTCGGGCGCCCAGGTGTGGACGGCAGTCAGAGCTTCGGCTGCCGTCATCCGGCGGCGCAGAGCCATGAACTCGGAGGTCATCAGGCCGCCGGCCGTCTCCTCTCGGTGGAGCAGCAGGGGACGCACCTCGTCCGGGTCTCGCATACGGAGCAGGACATCGGTCCGGCGGCGCGGCTCCATCTCGCCCAGGACGTCGGCTACCTCATCCGGCTCCATGGCGTCCAGGATCTGCGCTAGCACCTCCGGATCGAGCTGCTCGGCCAGGAGGGCTGCTTCCTCATCCTCCATCTCTTCCAGGATGTCGGCCGAGTCGGCCACGTCCATGCGCGGCAGGAGCTCGGCCTGGGTCCGGGGTTCCAGCTCCTCGAACACGTCGGCCTGGTCAGCCGGACGTAGCCGCTCTAGGATGGCGATCGCACCGTCGAGGTCACCGGCCTCAAGGCGAGCACGCAGTTCTTCCAGCGCGCCGTTGATGATGCGTTGCTCCATGGCAGGTCCTCCTTTCGGGTTGGGATGCGACCGCTGGCATCGCCGACCCCGAAAGGAGGCCCGGCCGGGGGTTAGCAGAGGGTCAACAAGGGGAAAAGCCAGGGTCCCGGGAGGTCCGCGATGCCAGCGGTCCTGGTAAAGACATGTTTGAGTGCGCCGGCGCGTGCCGGGTTGGCTACTTCGCCAACCCCTGGTACGACGTCGGCCCTACGTTCCGAAGCATCGTCCATACTTCTCGTTCTCCTGGTACCGCACAATCTGATTTGCCCAGGCGACCCCAGAGGTCGCCCGTACCGTCTGCCCAACGAGAAAAAAGGCCGCAGCGCAGGCTGCGGCCCAACAGGTCAAGCCTTCACAGCCCGGGTGGCCGCAAAGGCTGGGTCGCCCTGTGCTGATCAAACGTGTTAAGTTGCGAGCGACAACTGGGCGGCTTGCGCTTTCGCCTGTTTTTCATATGAACGTCTATCTGGCCTTCAATACACACAACACCAGTCCCGGCGGACGCGCCAAATTATACTCCCAAAGGCCGTACTGGTCAAACTTCAGCTTGCTGGTTCGCCCCGCAGCATCTGCCGCAGCACCGTCTGGAGGATGCCGCCGTTGCGGTAGCAGGTGACCTCGACCGGGGTGTCCACCCGGGCGATCATCTTGAAGGTCAACTCGCTCCCATCCGGCTGACGGGCACGCACCGTCAGCTCCTCGCCGGGCTCCAGCCCGTCCGCCAGACCCTCGATGTGGTACACTTCGTGACCGGTCAGCCCCAGGCTCTCGCGATTCTGACCGGGCATGAACTGCAGGGGCAGCACCCCCATGCCCACCAGGTTGCTGCGATGGATGCGTTCGAAGCTCTCCGCCAGCACCGCCTTGACGCCCAACAGGTAGGTCCCCTTGGCCGCCCAGTCGCGGGAGCTGCCGGTGCCGTACTCCTTGCCGGCGATCACCACCAGCGGCGTGCCCTCTTGCTGGTAGCGCATGGCCGCATCGTAGATGCTCATCTGCTGGCCGCTGGGCAGGTGGATCGTCACCCCGCCCTCAGTGCCAGGTGCCAGCAGGTTGCGCAGTCGGATGTTGGCGAAGGTCCCGCGCATCATCACCTCGTGGTTGCCCCGGCGTGAGCCGAAGGAGTTGAACTCCCTCGGCGCGACGCCGCGCGAGATGAGGTACTGGCCCGCGGGACCGTCGGCCGGGATGGCGCCGGCCGGCGAGATGTGGTCGGTGGTGACGGTGTCACCCAGCACGGCCAACGCCCGCGCGCCCCGGATGTCCTGCAAGGGCCGCGGCTCAGGGCTCAGGTCCATGAAGAAGGGGGGCTCCTTGATGTAGGTGGAGTTCGGATCCCAGGCGTACAGAGTGCCCTTGGGCACAGGCATCTGGTTCCACTGGTCGCCGCCGTCGAACACCTGGGCGTACTGCTCACGGAACATTTCCGGCTGCAGTGAGCGCTGGATGGTCTCCTGGACCTCCTCCTGGGAGGGCCAAATGTCCCGCAGGTAGACCGGCTGGCCGTTGGGGTCGTAGGCCAGCGGCTCGTTCATTAGGTCCACGTCCACCCGGCCGGCCAGGGCGTAGGCGATGACCAGGGGCGGCGAAGCCAGATAATTGGCCTTGGTGAGGGGATTGATGCGCCCCTCGAAGTTGCGGTTGCCGCTGAGCACCGCCGCCACCACCAGGTCGTTCTCCTGGATAGCCTGGGCCACGGCCTGAGGGAGGGGGCCGCTGTTGCCGATGCAGGTGGTGCAGCCGTAGCCCACTATGTGGAAGCGCAGGGCCTCCAGGTAGGGCAGCAGGCCGGCGGCCTCCAGGTACCTGGTGACCACCCGGGAGCCGGGCGCCAGGCTGGTCTTGACGTAGGGCGGCACGGTCAGCCCACGTTCCACGGCCTTCTTGGCCAGCAGCCCCGCGCCAATCATCACCGACGGGTTGGAGGTGGTGGTGCAACTGGTGATGGCGGCGATGACCACCGCGCCGTCCTCGAGCACCGCGTGGCCGTGCCGGCTCACGGGAACCTCGACGCCGGCGGGATGCTCCTGCCAGACCGCGCCGCCCTCCTCGTGCCAGCGGTGGAGATTGGGCGTCTCCGCCCGCTCATCGGTCTCCTTCCCGTACACCTGGCGTAGGGCTATCTGGAAGGCACGCTTCATCTCGCGCAGCGGCACCCGGTCCTGGGGGCGCTTTGGCCCGGCCAGGCTGGGTTCCACCGTGCTCATGTCCAGTTCCAGGGTATCGCTGAACTCCGGTTCCCGCGTCTGATTCGTGCGGAAGAGACCCTGCTCCTTGGTGTAGCGCTCCACCAAACGCACCAGGTCCTCACCGCGCCCGGTGCTCCGCAGGTAGCTCAGCGTCTCATCGTCCACCGGGAAGAAGCCCATGGTGGCGCCGTACTCGGGCGACATGTTGGCGATGGTGGCCCGGTCGGGGAGGCTGAGCCGGCTCAGGCCCGGACCGTAGAACTCGATGAACTTGCCCACCACGCCCTTCTGGCGCAGCATCTGGGTGACGGTTAGCACCAGGTCTGTGGCCGTGGCGCCTTCTGGCAGCTCCCCGTACAGCTTGAAGCCCACCACCTGAGGCGGCAGCATGTAGTAGGGCTGGCCCAGCATAACCGCCTCCGCCTCGATCCCGCCCACACCCCAGCCCAGCACACCCAGGCCGTTGATCATGGTGGTGTGGGAATCGGTGCCCACCAGGCTGTCGGGGTAGGCCAGCATGTGCCCGTCGAGTTGCTGGGTTCGCACCACCGTAGCCAGGTACTCCAGGTTCACCTGGTGGACGATGCCGGTGTTCGGCGGGACGACGCGGAAGTTCTCGAATGCCTCCTGTGCCCAACGCAGCAGCGCGTAGCGCTCGCGGTTGCGCTCGAACTCGCGCTCGACGTTGCGGTGGAGGGCGTAGGCAGCGCCGAAGAAGTCCACCTGCACCGAGTGGTCAATCACGAGATCAACGGGGATGAGGGGATTGACGCGCTGCGGATCCCCACCCAGGCGCTGCATCGCCGAGCGCAGGGCCGCCAGGTCAACTACGGCTGGCACGCCGGTGAAGTCCTGCAGGAGGACGCGGGCCGGCATGAAGGGCAGTTCGCGCCCGCCGGGGTCCTGTGGATTCCAGTTGGCCAGGGCCACCACGTCGTCCTCGGTGATGAGCCGGCCGTCGCAGTGGCGCAGCAGGGCCTCCAGGAGGATCCTGATGGAGAAGGGCAGCTGGCTGACTTGAGCGACGCCCTCCTCCTCCAGGCGCTGAAACCGGTAGACGATAACCGGGCCGCTGTCCGTCTCCATGACGACCCGGGTTCCAAAAGGATTAGCCCTTTTGCCAGTCATCGTTTGCCCTCGGGTAACAACTTCGCGGGGAACCCAGGGGAACTCGGCGGAACTCGCGGGAGCCCCTGCAGTGTCCCCAAGTTCCCCGTTCCCCAGTTTCTCAGAGTTCCACTGATGTCTGCGACCCCTTGAGGAACCGCTCCTCGATAAGGTCCACGATCCCCTTGGCGTCGTCCAGGTCGAACTGGGGGACGTCTAGCTCGACGGGGTGATCGGTGGCGATGGCCAGCAGTTCGTCAGGACGGCAGATGAGTTCGGTGCTGCGGGCGGCGCGCGACACCTCGATCTTGAGTTTGCCGGCCCGCTTGTAGCCCTCGGTGAGCACGATGTCCACGTCGTCCATCTCAGCCACGATCTCGTCCAGGGTCAACTCGTGATCCAGCCGGCGGATGGAGGCCAGCTTCTCCGAGGAGGCGATGACCACGTGGTCGCTGCCGGCCTGAGCATGGCGCCAGGTGTCCTTGCCCGGATGGTCAATGTCAAAGCCGTGCACATCGTGCTTGACCGTGCCGACCCGGTAACCGCGCCGCTTGAGCTCCGGGATGAGCTTCTCCAAGAGCGTCGTCTTCCCAGAATCGGACTTCCCGACCACGGAGATGACCGGGACAGCATGCTTGCCCGAACGATTCTCCTTGGCTGTCATGGTATCCACTCTTCGCTTCTGGCAGCAGCCAGCCCAGAAGTTCCCCCGAGTGCCTGCGAGTTCCTCCCAATTGCTCCTGGGAGCCCAGAGGAACTCAGGGGAATTCACGGGGCCGAAGCTTTTCCAGGGAAAACACCACGCCCCTGGAGGGATTCGAACCCCCGACCCACTGCTTAGAAGGCAGTTGCTCTATCCGCTGAGCTACAGGGGCGCGCATGGAAATTGTACGCCAAACCCGCCCCCTTGTCAAGGAATCTTGCCGCAGGTGAGGGCTTTCCGCTGTTTTGACCTTCAGATCTGGTTTGCGGCACCGCAGCTTGGAAAGCTGTAGCTTGAGGGTGCTCAAGAACACGGGCGTTTCCTTTCCAGGATGAAGTGGCTCGGCACAGGCAATATCACCGCAGGGTCTCTCCGTAGAAAAGCCCTGGCCGCAAGTTGCGCCTGGCCGGGGCTTGGGCTATAATCTAATTGAAGCTTGAGAGGAGATGAACGCCGGTGGACGTTGCGGCTGAAGGCGATCTGGTTCTGTTGCTGTCAGGGGACGAGAAGCGCTTCATCGTCCGGCTGGAGCCCGGCGGGGAGTTCCACACCCACCGGGGGCTCGTCCGCCACGACGACATCATCGGCCAACCCCTGGGCCGGGTGGTGTACTCGCACCTGGGGGAGCCTTTCGCCCTCCTGCAGCCTTCCGCCCACGACCTGATCATGACCGTGAGCCGGGCCACCCAGATCGTCTACCCCAAGGAAATCGGCTACGTGCTCGTCAAGCTGGGGGTGAGGCCCGGGGCGCGGGTCATCGAAGCCGGCGCCGGCAGCGGTGCCCTGGCGCTGGCCCTGGCCTACTACGTGCGCCCCACCGGGCGGGTCTACTCCTACGAGGTGCGGCCCGCCATGGCACGCCTGGCCGCCCGGAACCTGACGCGCGTGGGGCTGGATGAGTTTGTTGAGCTCAAGCAACGGGACATCGCCCAGGGGTTCGATGAACGCGACGTGGACGCCTGCTTCCTGGACGTCCGCACTCCCTGGGAATACCTGGACCAGGTCTACGAGGCCCTCAAGGGTGGGGGTTTCTTCGGGGCGCTGGTGCCCACGACCAATCAGGTGGCAGACCTGCTAGCCGGCCTGCAGGCCCGGCCTTTCAGCGACATCGAGGCCTGCGAGATCATGCTGCGGCAGTACAAGCCGGTGCCGGCCCGGCTGCGACCCATGGACCGGCTCACCGCCCACACCGGCTACCTGGTCTTCGCCCGCAAGGTCCTGGAACGGATGGCCTTCCGGCAGCCAGAAGAGCCAGAGGCACTGGAAAAGTCGAGAGGAATCAACGAGTGACAGGCACCTCAGGATGTCCCCCCGCTTGAAGCGAGCAAAGCCGATGCTCGCCAGGCAGTGGAGGACGCAGAACAGGTGGTGAAACTTGCTGAAAGTGTTGTCAGACCGTCCCGAAGTGGAAAAACTGGAGGGCTTCCTAGAACCTCTGCTGCAGACTCGAGGTGACGAGGTGGAGTTTGCCGTCCTTTTCGGCTCCATGGCGCGAGGCAACTGGTTGCCAGGCAGCGACTACGATGTTCTGATCGGTCTGCGGGAGGATGATGGCAAGCGACTGATAGACCGAATCTATGAATTCTCCCCCTGGGAGAGGGGAATATTGAGGTGTTCCCTTATGATCGCGCGGGATGGCTACGTATGTTCGCAAACTTTCATCCCTTGCTTCTGGAAGTGCTTGAGTACGGTGTGGTGCTATTTGATCGAGGGGCCTTCGCTGCCATGCGGAGGAGTTCCGTCGTTGGCGGGCTGAGGGCATGGTGACTCCCTCAGGTTTGGGCTGGCAGATTGTAGAGCGAACGTCAGAGGGAGGGACTTCAGGATGATTGCCTTTGTGCTCAGTGGCGGTGGAAGCCGGGGGGCGCTCCAGGTGGGTGCAGTGCAGGTGCTGTTGGAGCATGGCATCCGTCCGGACATCCTGGTGGGGACGTCCGCCGGCGCCATCAACGCAGCGTATCTGGCAGTTGATCCCACCCCGGAGCGCGCCCAGGAACTGGCGGACCTGTGGCTCCGAGTGAGGCGAGAGGACGTCTACCCCGGGGGACGCCTCAGGGCTCTGTGGCGCGTGTTGACGGGGCATGACAGCCTGTACCCCAACGACCACCTGCGCGCCTTCATCGAGGCCCACATCCCGCCCGAGTCGCGCCGCTTCGGCGACATCCACGGGGCCAAGCTCTACATCGTGGCCACCCGGCTTGACACCGGCCTGCCCCACATCTTCGGCGAAGATCCCGACGAGTCCGTGGTGGACGCCATCATGGCCAGCACCGCCCTGCCGCCCATGCATCCTCCCTGGGAGGTGGACGGCGTGCGGTACATTGATGGCGGGACGGTGGCCGCCCTGCCGGTGGGCATCGCCGCCGACAAGGGTGCCCGCGAGATCTACGCCCTCCACATCCTGGATACCGACGAGCGCGTCCTCCCCTCCCACGCCCTCTTGCGGGTGGTGCAGGGGGCACTGGATGCGCTGGTGCAGGAGCAATGGACCCACGACCTGGAGGAGGTAGCGCGACGCCGCCGGGTGCGCCTGCACCACATCCCCCTCTCCCCGGGCCGTGCGGTGAGCTCATCCGACTTCCGCTTCACGTGGGAGCTCATCCAGATCGGGCGCCGGACGGCGGAGGCGTACCTGGAGACCTGGCGTGTGCCCAGGCGATGGCGCGCCGTACCCCTTGGCCGTGCGCAACTCGCCGGTCGGGCAACTCGGGCCTTCAGGCGGTTGGGCCACCGGCTGCTCATCAACCGGGCGAAGCTGGCTCGTGAACTGCAAAGGGCGACCAAGAAGCTCCCCGGTCTACCGCCTCCCTGGGGCAGCCTGCGCCGACCGGGGGTTCGCAAGCAAGGAGGAACTGCTCATCAACATCCGCCGGCAGATCGGCCAGCCGGTCCTTGACACCATGGCCGCCCGGGTGGGGGTGCAGGGCCTCCGGGGGCGCACGGGTGGAAGCTGGCGCCTTTCGCCCGGTGGATTCCGCCCTGATCGCCCGGGCTCCCCTGGACATGACCCTGGTCTTCCTCATGTATGGAGGAGGTCCTGCCCGGCCGCCGGGTGGCCCCGGTGGACTACCAGGCTGCCATCCCCGAACCGGTGCGCCTGTTCCTGTATGGGGTGACTGCCCGCAGGATCGGGCTGCCGGTAACCAGGAGGCGAGGGAACCATGAGCACGCGACTATGGGCCATCATCCGCAAGGAGTTCCTGCACATCTTCCGCGACCCGCGCACGTTGGCGATCACATTCCTGATCCCCATCGTGCAGCTCATCCTGCTGGGCTACGCCGCCACCACTGACGTGGGGCACCTGCGCACCGCCGTGCTGGACAAGGACCGCACGCCGGAGAGCCGGGCGCTCATTGCCGCCTACCAGGCTTCCAACTATTTCGACATCACCCACTACGTTGGCGACGAGGCGGAGCTGGCGCGTTTGGTGGACAGCGGCCGGGTACGCGCCGGCATGATCATCCCTAGCGGCTACGGCCGTGACCTAGCGCGAGGGCAACGAGCCCAGATCAGCTTCGTCATTGACGGCTCAGACCCCAACGTCGCCAACACTGCCTTCGCCGCCTCCCAGAGCGTGGGCATGGCGCAATCGGTGGAGGTGGCTCGCGCCAGGCTGGGGATCAATCCAGAGGAGCAGCCAGGGATTGACGTGCGCCCCCGGGTCTGGTACAACCCGGAGATGAAAAGCGCCAACTTCATGATCCCTGCCCTCATGGGCCTCATCCTACAAATGCTGACGACGCTCCTCACCGCGTTGGCCATCGTGCGTGAGCGGGAGCAGGGCACCATCGAGCAGCTCATCGTGACACCTATCCGGCCCATCGAGCTCGTCCTGGGCAAGGTTGCCCCCTATATTGTCCTGGCCTTCTTTGACTTAGCGGAGGTGTTGCTAGTTGGTGTGTTCTGGTTCGGGGTACCGATCAGGGGTAGCATCGGGCTGCTCCTGGCACTATCAGCGCTGTTCCTCTTCACCTCACTTGGGATTGGTTTATTCATCTCGACCATCTCCAGGACGCAGCAGGAGGCTATGCTGTCAACCTTTTTGATCATCCTGCCTACTATCTTCCTATCCGGCTTCTTCTTCCCCCTGGAGGCGATGCCCGAGGCCCTCCAGGTGATCAGCTTTGTCATCCCATTGCGCTATCTTCTGATCATCATCCGGGGCATCATCCTCAAGGGGGTGGGGCTGGAGTTGCTGATGGAGCAGGTGGTGGCTCTCACTGTGTTCGGGATTGTTATCCTGAGCCTGGCCTCAGCCCGGTTCCGCAAGCGGCTGGAATGAGGGAATAAAACGTAATGCGTAAAACGTGAAACGTAAAGGCTTACGTTTTACGCATTACGTTTTAGGCAGACGTCAAGCGGTAAATGCAGTTGATGAGGTGACGATGGCAGAGTTGGCGGTTGAGACTCATGAACTGACCAAACGCTTCCATGCTGCGGCAGCCCGCGACAGACAGGGTGTGCTGGCTGTGGATCGGCTGACCCTGGCGGTGGGGCGGGGGGAGATCTTCGGGCTGGTGGGGCCGGACGGGGCCGGCAAGACCACCACCATCCGGCTGCTGGCCGCACTCATCGAGCCCACTTCGGGTTGGGCCCGGGTAGCCGGGTTCGACACCCTGCGGGAGCCCGAACCCATCAAGCAGCGTATTGGCTACATGGCCCAACGGTTCAACCTGTACGATGACCTGACCGTGCGCGAGAACCTGGACTTCTTCGCCGACATCTACCGGGTGAGGGGGAAAGAGCGGGATCAGCGCATCGCCAGGCTCCTGGAGTTCGCCCGGCTCACCCGCTTCCAGGACCGGCGGGCTGCCCAGCTTTCTGGTGGCATGCAGAAGAAGCTGGCCCTGGCCTGTGCCCTGGTCCATCGGCCCGAGATACTCCTCCTCGACGAGCCGACGACCGGCGTGGACCCGATTTCGCGGCGCGAGTTCTGGGACATCCTGGCCGACCTGCACCTAGAAGGGGTGACCCTCTTCATTAGCACGCCCTACATGGATGAGGCAGAGCGCTGCTCCCGGGTCGGCTTCATGTTTCGAGGCCACCTGGTAGTTGAAGACACGCCGGATGCCATCAAGCGCCTGGTGCCGAGTGAGGTGGTGCGGATCCGGGTGCCCGACGTGCGCCGTGCTCGAAAGGCGCTCATGGGCGTCGAAGAGACCTTGCAGGTGCAGATCCACGGCGACCGGCTTCACATATTCGTGGACGATGTTGAGCGACGCAGGGCCGGGCTGATGGCGGCGCTGGCCGATGCCGGGGTGGAGACACTGAGCATGCGCCGGGTCCCGCTGCGTATGGAAGAGGCATTCATCTGGCTGATGCAGGCCAGGGGAGTGGAGCGAGCTATAGATCAAGCTGAGGAGTCTGAGGCGCTCAAGAACCTCTGACGAGCCCAATCCAGGACCTCTTGTAGGGAGGCATTTTGCAAATCGCTGTCCACTACATCGAAGCGCATTTCCAGGTACGGAGCCAGTGCTGGGTGATCAAGATCGGCAGGATCGAATAGGCTAAAGTAGTGAATCTCGAACCCGATGACATGCTCGGGATTATCCCAGTCGTAGCAGACGAAGAAATCCTCAGCAACCTCCTGCAATCGCGCCGAGCCATATGGCAGGATATGCATGTACAGAATGTCTTTTTGAACGTAGTAATCTACGTTCACGACACGTGTCTTCAAAACAGGTGATTCTATGAGTCTGGTGGCCATAATTTCTCTCCCTGGCTCAATCTGTCCAGTTCAGATTCGGGATCGTTAGATGTGTACCAGGTGCGCAGCCTCATCATCCCTGTAGGCAGCACTTCGGTGCCCACAATGAACAATTCGGGAGGCTAATCTGGAGCAGGGCGGATCCATTTGACGTAAGTGCGCTGTCGAATGCCTAGCTGCCTCTTCTTGGGCTTCTTAGACCGACGCAACCATACCTGGTCAGGTTCGCTCACCGTTGGGCCTATCCAGGTCACGCGCCTGATACGTTTTTCGTTGTGAAGCACATGGGTGTAGTCGCCGAAATCAGCACTAATGACCTTGCCCTCGAAGTCGGTGATCCCCGCTTCTACGTAGCCGGCGAATACGTCGAAGGCGTCGGATGCCTGCACCAATGGGATGACAGACATATGAGTCATGGAAGGAATGTCTCCACTGGTTTCTTGAATTATACTTGTTCAGGGAAAAGACGCAAGTCATGGGCACATTAGCTGAATCTGCGGTGGTTGTTGAGGACTTGACCAAGAAGTTCGGCGATTTCACCGCCGTCAACAGCATCAGCTTCTCCATCAGGAGAGGCGAAATCTTCGGCTTCCTGGGCCCCAATGGGTCCGGGAAGACTACCACCATCCGCATGCTCCTGGGGCTGCTCCTGCCCACGGCCGGCACCGCCAGCGTCCTGGGCTTCGATGTCCGGCGCGATCCGGAGCAGATTCGCCGGCGCATCGGCTACATGTCCCAGCGCTTCAGCCTATACAACGACCTGACGGTGCAGGAGAACCTGACTTTCTATGGTGAGAGCTACGGGGTGCGAGGCCGTCGGCTTCGAGAGCGCATAGCCTTTGCTGTCGAGATGGCCGGGCTGGCGGGCCGGGAAGGGGAGCTGGCCCGCAACCTGGCAGGTGGCTGGAAGCAGCGCCTGGCTCTGGGGGCGGCCATCTTGCACCAGCCGCAGATGCTCTTCCTGGACGAGCCGACGGCCGGCGTGGACCCCGTATCTCGCCGGGCCTTCTGGGATCTACTGTATGACTTGGCCGAGTCCGGGACCACCATCTTCGTCACCACCCACTACATGGACGAGGCGGAGAACTGTCAGCGCCTGGCTTTCATCCACCAGGGGCGGATAGTGGCTGAGGGGACGCCCGACGAGATCAAGGACCTCATGCCCGGGCAGGTGCTGGAGCTGGGCTGCGCTCACCCGGATAGGGCCATGATGGCTTTACGAGAAGCACAGGCCGATGGCAGGCTCCCCATGCAGGAGGTGGCACTGTACGGCGCCCAAATCCACCTGATCGCCGAGGACGTGCAATCGCTTCAGCCGGCCATCCGGGCTTTGCTGGACCAGGCACGCGCCGGCCTGCAAGCCATGCACGTGATTTCCCCGTCTCTCGAGGACGTGTTCATCGCGCTTCTGAGGGATAAGGGTAACGGGGCAGCAGGCTAGCGGGTCAACAAGGCACTTGTCAGCGATCTGATGGTCGGCAACAAACCTGTCAACTCGTTGACTCATTGACCGGTTGACCTGCCGTCATGGGGAGGCAATTGAATGAAGGAGAGGCTGAAACTCATTCCAGTGTTCCTGCTCCTTGCTGTGGCCGGTGGCGCATGGTTCCTGGCTGGACAGCCCGGACTACCAGCCGACTGGCTGAGCCGGCTGGGCCTGGAGCCCGGCCGGGAAGGCCGCCTGGTAGCCTCAGGCTTCATCGAGGCGGAAGAAATCGCCATCAGCACCGAGGTAGGCGGACGCATCAAGGCCATCCACGCGGACGAGGGCGACGAGGTGGTTGCGGAGCAGGTCCTGATCGAGCTGGACGATGCCCTGTTGCGGACGCAACTGGAGATAGCGGAGGCGGCCGTAGAGGTGGCCCGGGCCGGCCTGGCGTGGGTCAAGGCCGGCGTGCCCGAGGCCGAAATCCGCAAGGCCGAAGCCCTGGTGCGCCAGGCAGAAGTCGCCCGCGACGTGGCCCGACGGGCCTGGGAGGACGCCGTGGCCATGCTGAAGAACCCCCAGTGGCTTGAGGGCAAGATCATCGCCGCCCAAGGGGAGCTGGCCGTGGCCGAGGCGGAGCTGGAGCAGGCCCTCGCCTACAAGGAATCGCTGGAGGCGGGCAAGGAACAGGTGGCCGGCTTGCGCGACAGCCTGCTGCAGGGCAAGCAAGTCACGGTGTACGTGCCCGGCCTGGGCCAGGTGACCAAAACCATCTACGGGACGGAGGAGCAGTTGGATGAGCTCAAGTACCAGCAAGGGGTGTTGACCAACCGGTGGTGGGCGGCATGGGAGGCGGTGCACCTGGCCCAGGCCAAGCGCGATGGCGCAGCCCGACGCCTGGCCCTCCTCCAGGCCGTGCGTGAGGAACCGCTGAGCCTGGCCGCCCAGGTGGTGGCCGCCAGGGGCCAGTACGAAGCAGCCGAAGCAGCCGTGGAGACCGCCCGAGCACACCTGGAGGCCCTGCGTGCCGGCGCGAGCCCCGAGGAGATCCAGGTAGCCGAGGCCGAGGTGCGGCAAGCCGAGGCCGCCCGTGACAGGCTCCTGACGCAGTTGGATAAGATGCAGCTCAAGGCGCCACGCGACGGCCTGGTGGTTGAACGCGCCGTGAACGTGGGCGAGGTGGCGCTGCCGGGCGCTTCCCTCCTCACCCTGGCGGACCTGGACACCGTCACCCTCACGGTTTATATCCCGGTGGGCGACATCGGCCGGGTGCGGGTGGGGCAACCGGTCACGGTGACGGTGGATAGCTTCCCTGGGTGGGAGTTTGCCGGCACGGTGAGCTACATCTCGCCGGAGGCCGAGTTCACCCCCAAGAACGTGCAGACTCGGGAGGAGCGGGTGAAGCAGGTCTTCGCGGTGAAGATTCGCCTGCCGAACCCCGACCACGCGCTGAAGCCGGGTATGCCGGCGGAGGCCATCATTGAGAAGTGACGGAGTACCGAGTCCATGAAGAGACTAATCGTTCTGATTGGCATCATCCTGGTAGCGGGGCTAGCCGGCTGGTGGTACGTGAACCCTCAGCAATCACCGGCTACAGCCGAGGACGCCATTTTTGGCTCGGGCAACGTTGAGGCGGAGGAGGTAGCCATCAGCGCCGAGGTGGGCGGGCGCATCGCAGAGGCGCTGGTGGAGGAGGGCGATGAGGTCGTCGCCGGCCAGGTCCTCGTCCGCCTGGACGACGACCTGCTGGTAGCGCAGATCCGCGAGGCGGAGGCAGCCGTGGCCAAGGCGAGAGCAAACCTGGCACGGGTGGAGGCCGGGCCCAGGGCGGAAGAGGTGGCGGTGGCCGAGGCGGAACTGGCTCAAGCTGAGGCCCAGGCCCGGGCGGCCAAGGCGGCGTGGGAGGCTACCAAGGCCATACGGGAGAATCCGCAGGAACTGGACGAGCAGGTCATCGCGGCGCGCACCCAGGTGGCGTTGGCCGCCCACCGGGTGGAGCAGGCGCGGGCGGAGCTGGAGCTGGCCCGGGTGGAGCGCGACCGCTATCCCAACCCCAGCCCCGAGTACTACGGCGCAGACCAGCGAGTTCGGGCGGCCGAAGCAGCACTTCGGGCGGCGGAGGCAGGGTACCAAGCGGCACAAGCCTCCCTTAACCACCTCCTGCGTGTCCGTGACAACCCGCTGGAAATCGAGGCCCAGGTGCACGCCGCGGAGGGGGCGTACCGCCAGGCGGAGCAAGCCGTGGAGGTAGCTCAGGCGGCGTTGGAGGCGGTGCTGGCTGGCCCAACGGCCGAGGAGCTCCAGATGGCCAGAGCCCAGGTGCGTCAGGCGGAGGCTTCCCTGGCCGCGCTACAGGTCCAGAGGGACAAGCTCGCGTTGCGGTCGCCTTTGGCCGGGTTGGTGACGAAGCGCGCTATCAACGAGGGGGAAGCTGTCACGCCGGGCGCCAGGCTGCTCAGCGTGGCTGACCTGGACCGGATCACGGTGACCATCTACGTGCCAGAGCCGCTCATCGGCCAGGTGGAGGTTGGCCAGAAGGCCCTGGTGCGGGTGGACTCCTTCCCTGGGCGGACCTTCGAGGGGCAGGTGGCTTTCATCGCTTCGCGGGCCGAGTTCACGCCCAAGAACGTGCAGACGGCGGAGGAGCGGGTGAACCTGGTGTTCCAGGTGAAGGTTCGGGTGCCCAACCCTGACCACGCCTTGAAGCCTGGTATGCCGGCTGACGTGACCATTGTACCTAAGCCCTGAGTTCCACTGCCTGGGAGCCATGACCCGCGATGCTCTTCCTCCGACGAGAACATCACCACATCTTCCGGCCCGTAGAGGTGCCGAACTACCGCGGCTACCCATCATCCGTCGGGAGAGACCAGGCCTTGCCCCTGCACCACCACGCTCCCAGTATGCGCCTGCCCCTACGGCGGAACCCCGGGCACCCACATCCGTCCAGCTCCCACACCTCACGTGCCTCCTGAACCAGGTTCGTAGGAGCCTCTGCTAGCCGTCGTGGGCAGTCCTCCATCTACCACCAGAGGAATATGCTCATGCTACTTACGGGAAGGAATCCACCTTATGTCTCTCCCACCTTTGCCAGTTGCCATCCCAGTGAGCCCGGTGAAGAGTCCTCACCTTCCAATCGGTATTGTTGGGTGCTGTCCAGTAACCGGTCCTTGCCTCCCCGGAGTCGGTCACACAAGCTCCCGTTGCGCTTGACTCATCCTCCTCCATGTACTCCCAGGTGCCATCGTGCTCCACGTCTCGATAGAGCGTGGCCCTGGCCAAGAGCGATTGGGTACAAAAGTCTGACTCCGTTCGTGCATATCCGGCCACGGCCACGGTCGAGGGGTTCAACTGGAACCAATAGAAGCCGTAGCTAAGGGTCACTGTTCCGGAGTCCAGCGTGCCGAACATCTGTCCAGGACTCACACTGGCGACTGGAACTGTTATGGCTTCCCTAAAGCCCACTTTGTTCACCACCTGGGGGACCTGATCGTCAGGAACCTTCTCGGGGGCCGGCTTGTCGGCAGTTGCCTCGCTCTCAGACGACAGACCCTGTACCCTTTCGCTGACGCCAGCGACATTGACGTGCTCAGGGGCCTGACCGGGTGGGATGCGAACGGGCACCTGTTCTGGCGGCTCCTGCCCCATTACCGCGGCAGAGCTAGCGCTTAACAACAGCGCCAATAGCAATAGCACAAACATTGAAAAAAACTTGATCCTGTGCATTCTACATCTCCTTCGAGGCGGAGGATACCCGCCTCACCAAGACGGGCAGCCCTCCCTTACGTTACTATTTCATCCAGGGCGCCCACGCCATGAGCCAACACAACCTGGACTACAAGGGCTACTACTGGCGCAAGTACCAGGAGAGCCGCAAACACAAGCACAAACGAGCCCTCGTCTTGACTGCCCGCAAGCTGGTCCGTCTGGTGTACACCCTACTGGCGGAGAACAAACCCTACGCGATGCCCCAGACGGCTCTGAAACAGGACAAGGAGGAGACGAGCCTCTCGGCGTTGGCCTGAACTGGCCAACAACAGCAGCCAAAGCATAGTTGCGTCATGACAACCTCGCTGAAAACCGTTTCCAGCGAGAGGAGGGGGTGTTTTTTGTCTCCTGGAGGGTAGCTTGGCGGACCCTTTCAAGTTGTCAAAGTGCAATTTGACATTTCACCGCAAATCTTTACTCAACATGCTTGAGATACTCACCGGCCTCCCCAGTGGCATCTTCAGTATACCAGAAACGGAGCGGCCTGTCACTGTGGAAATCCACAGTTTTCATCCTGTGGATTTCCACAGGTCGTTTTCGCCTTGCCCAACCCCTCACTCGCACAACCTGTGCTCTTTTACCCACACCGCCGTCTCCACCCGCGAAGTCAACCCCAGCTTGCCCAAAATGTTGCTCACGTGAAACTCTATCGTCCGCTCGGTCACCTTCAGCGCTTGGGCGATCTCTTTGTTGCTTTTCCCCGCCGCTATCAGCGCCAACACCTCCCGCTCCCGTTCTGTCAGTGTACGCCACCGCTGCTCCACCTCCTCCCGCCAACGCCGGGCGCGAACCAACTGCTGCGCTGTCCACGCACTCTCCCCCCGCGCCGCCGCTCGCACCGCCGCCACGATTACGCCAGGGGCCTCGTTCTTGAGCAAATATCCCAATGCACCTGACCAGATTATCTTGCTCCAGCTATTGCACGCCGCTTATCCGTTCGATGAGTTTGGGCAACACTGTCTCCAGAACTTGTCGCTGGCCGGAGTCGTCCGGGCCCAAGGTTACCAATATGATCAGTACATCTTCGTATACCCCAATAAACCAGTAAGCTGTACCGATGGGGTCTGCGGCTTCAAGGATTTGGCCTTTGACCTTTGCAAAGGATCGCTCAGACTGGCGTACAATTGGCGTCGAACGGCCAAGCGGGGTTAAACGGACTTCCTGACGCAATTGCTCAAACTGAGCCCTAGCTTGTTCCGCAGTCTGATAACGATAGAGCCCATGAGCAATCGCTAGGGGACCATCATCCGGATGGCCACCAGCGAAATAGACCATCTCCCTTTCTACGACCTTGGGCTTCTGCAGTAAAAGTCCCACGAACTCCGCCATGTCCTTGACGGTGTTGGGTTCCTCTCCCCGGAGGAAGACGGTCCCTTCAGGAAGGTCGTCCTCGCGCAAAAGCAGTTCGGCAAGAGGCGGTGTAGGATGAGAGGCCTGAGATTTCGACCGGAACCCCAAAGCTGCCATTAGTGCTATTACAATCAAAGCGAGTAACCCAAGCTTTTGCTTATTCATTCACTTTTGTATGGATTGTTGTACGTCCACCACCCCTGTGGTTCGACTCCGCTCCCTGGCCCTTTATCTTGAGCATAACCAACGGCAGAGCTCAGCCGCTGCGACCGAGGCGGCGAAGCCGCCGAGGGAGCAGTCGGCTCGAGCGAGATGTTGGGCGCACTGTTATTCGTCAGAAAGCCTACCAATTAATATATGGGCTAATCCCCATTTTTGGCGCACCATTGAGCCACCATTGCATGAGCTCACAAGGACAGAACTCCATGGTAAGCCAAAGAGTGTGTAGGCGCGAACGTCAGCCTCGTAACATTGTTGGCCATCTGTGTTCAATTTCTCCTTGACGTCGTGTACTTGAATAGCTGTCCAGAAGAGAGGCTCGGCAGAACTGCTGAAGAAATAGCGCGCCTGTGTCCAAGAAGATGCTGCAAAGGCTTGCTGTTTTCCTTGGAACATTTCGATATTGGAGTCAATCAACAGTCTAGGGGCAACCTCCCCAAAGAGAACCAATGAGAGCACTAGGCCAAGGGTAAACACTTTCTTATTCATCGGGTCCACCACAGATCAACAGGCACAGAAATGGCCCACGGATTATTCCAAGATCCCACTATAGGTTCTGTTTGATCAGCAAACACGCACCACGTGGTATAACACCAGCTTGGAGAACGATGTCCAAGCTGTCTAAATAACTTAGCCTTATCCGTGTTTGCATCACCTTTGGCAATACGGATTTGGGACCAGTACCACGTATTGGCTTGAATGGCACCTCCATCAGCACAACCTATGACATAAGCAACTTCCCCGGCAGGATCACCAAACCGTGTATCCAGATAGGCACGGGGAAAATTTGAGCCCCAATATGTGACTGTTGGAATTCCATTTAATCCTTGGGCGCGGCTGAGATAGGTCTTACCATCATAGTTGTTGAGGAAGAAATCATGTTCATATGTTGAGTTCGATCCAAAGCCGGATACATCTGTCTAGATCATCGTTTGATGGACATAACGTTCTGTATCTTGCGAATTTCCTGGCCTTACAATCGTGCGCCCTCGATTGGAAGCCATGTACTGGGATTTACCCATGTGACTTGATCTTGTTTGAGGGACTCTACCTCTGTGGATGGGATAAGTTCCACCTCCTTGACCAGAGATGAGTCAGTGGCAAATTTGTCTATCGAATCCGCCTCATCTTGGATTACCATGCTGACAATCCTTAAACCATATTCTTGTAAGTGACCCTGCGCCAGTTCCAAAGTAGCGATGTGACGTTGCCATGCATCTTGCAAAAGTTTGTCTCCCTCATAGGCTAATAACTCTTTGGCATCCTCCACAAGGAGCGACATAGATTCGGTCAGGATTTGTTCGTATCGCTTCGCGTGTTCTTCCGGAGGTATTGGTGGGTTCTGGAAAATAGCCTCCCTGGATATCCTGCTCCATTATGGGAATTGAGTGTTGTAACATGAGAACTCGAAGCCCGTAATGTGCAGCTTCCTCTAACGCTATTTCTACGGCGATGGGTTCGGCGAAATATACTACAGCCTGCTGCGACAGGCTTGCCGCTTTGCCTGGTACATTGACGACGTTGACAACCAGCAAAAGCACGATGCTTACAGAAAACAAGAGAGTTCTGTGTTTCATGGTTTTGTCCTCCAAGTGTGATTTGATTCTGCGCAAGAACAGTTGGAGCATATGTTTATGAATGTCTGTTGCGCCCAACTGTGATTGCAACAACTGTGATTGCAACAATGGCCATCACTACGAGCACAAAACGAGGAGTCTTTCCCACGTCTTCATTGCTCCTTATCGCGATACTCACCGGCTTTTACGGTGGTAGTCATAGCATACCATAAGTCGGCCGGTTTGTCATGAGGCAACGGTCATGTTTTGTTCTATGACTTTCACCCTATGCTTCTGTGACTTTGACCCTATTCATCCTCCGGGCTGACCAGCCCCTGCTGCCACGCCCAGGCCACCGCTCCGGCCCGTGAACGCACCCCCAATTTGGCGTAGATGTTCGTCACGTGGTTCTTCACCGTCCCTTCACTGATGACCAACTCCTGGGCAATCCGCCGGTTATCCCATCCCCGCGCCATCAACCGCAGCACCTCCAACTCCCGCTCCGTCAGCCCCGCCCCTTCCCGGCCTTCTCCCCGCACCCAGGCCGCCATCTGCGCCGCCACCGCCGGGCTGAAGTACCCCTCTCCTCGTGCCGCCGCCCGCACTGCAGCTACAATTCTCTCTGGCGCTTCGCTTTTCAGCAGGTAGCCCACCGCCCCGGCCTCCAGCATCCCGCGCACGTACTTCTCGTCCTCATAGGCGCTCAGCGCCAGCACGCGCGTTGGCAGGCCTTGACGTTGCACCTTCGCTGCTACCTCTGCTCCTGCCAGGCTTGGCAACAAGCAGTCCAGCACGGCCACGTCCGGCTGCAAAGTCTCGATCTGCGCCAGCGCTTCCTCGCCGCTCCCCGCCTCGCCCACCACCTCCACGTCCGGCGCCTGATCCAGCAGCACTCGCAGCCCTACCCGCAATGCCGGGTGGTCGTCCGCCAGTAGCACACGAATCACCTCACCCATACTCCCATCACCCCCAAGTTCCCATGAGTTCCCCCGAGTTCCTATGAGTTCCCTCAGTTTCCTCGCAACAGCGCATCAAACTCCTCCGCCGCATAGATCAACCGCCCTGGACGGCGCGTGAGATTGAACCACTCCCATTGGGTGTCGCCGGGGATGTCGTCCAGAAACCAGCAGAGGGCCATTACCTGCGGCTCTTCGTTGATCACTTCCAGCGCCGTCGTCAGCCACCCTGGCGGATAGTTCTGCGCCGGGGGTGTGCCCTCATCGGGGGCGAAGGTGTTGGTGGAGGTGATGTAGGCCGGCAGCCCACGCGTGGTAGGATAGGCGTTGATGATGTCCAGCCAGTCGCGGTAGACCCGGAAACCGGCCGGGGCGCCCTTCCACTCCGCCCGCCGCAGGTCCAGCCGGGGCTCCTCGGCCCCATCGCGGCCGGCCAGCTCCGACGCGGCGGGGCGGCCCGGAACATGAAGGGCGAAGCCGTCGGGCGCGGCCAGGGGGATGCCCGCCACCGCCTTAGCCCGCGCTCCCTCGTCCAGCGCGGCCACCAACGTGTTCATGTAGTTGAGCCAGGGCACGTCTATCGCGTAGCGTCGCTCCCCGTCCTGATCCCACTTCCATGGCCTCACCGGGCCGACCAGCACTCGCACTTGGGAGTTTTCCGCCCGCATCACCTGCACGGCGTTGTCCGTGTGGGCGACCGGTTCGCCGTACCCGTTGAACACGCGGGCATACCACGCTGGCGTCACCGGCTGATCTGGGGCCTGGGAATTGCTGTCCAGCGCGTTGTAGTCACTGCCCAGGAGATAACCATACACTCCGCGCAGGCGGTCGTCCCTGGCCAGCCGCCGCAGATAGCGCAGGTATTCCGTCAAGGCCACGTAATCGCCCGCCGGAGGCAGGCTCTGACCCGGGGCGTAGTCCACCCGCACCAGCACCCGCAGCCCCTTCGCCGTCGCGTCGTGGACGCGCACCGCCAGATCGTTCACTCCCCAGTACGGCTCCTCGGCCAGCCGGGCGTAGGTCAGGTCCACGACCCATCCGCTGCGGCCGTGCCAATCCCGCTGGGGGTTGGTAAAGGCGATCCCCAGCTTGGTCGGCAGGCCCCCCGTCGGCGGCGTCGCCTCACCTTCGCCGATGGCCAGGCGTCCTCGCTCCACGCAGCCGGTGTGACAATCGTGGTAGAAGACCAGGGTGCTGCGCTCTGCCACGGGCGCCATGAAGGTCCATTTCCACGTCCAGGTGCCGCCGGGGTTAGCCCGCCACCCCTCCAGATTGGCAGGTTGCCCATCCACCGTGAGAGCCATGTAGGCCCATGGCACCACGTCCGTCACCCACAGGGTCGCCCGCCGGCCGGGTTGTGGAGCGGGAGGTTCCAGGTGCATCTGCGGCCAGATCAGGGCCGCAGCTCCTTCCCCTGGCAACACCATCACCTGCCCGGCGATAGGCAACAGCCAGTAGCCTCCCAGCACAACCAGGAGCAAGGGCACCCACCACCAGGATCGCAGCCTTCGCCACAACGAACGCCTCATTTTTCCCTATCCCCCGGGTTCCTCAGAGTTCCCCTAAGTTCCCTCATTACTTCCCCTTCCGCCATAGACGGCACTTCCGGCAACACAAACCGTACCCGCGTTCCCGTCTCCTTCCCTTCTGCCCGGCTCTCGATCTCCAGGCGGCTCTGATGGCGGCGCAGGATCTCCTCCACCAGGGCCAGTCCCAAGCCGCTTCCTGCCACCTCCTGGGGCGCCACCCGGTAGAAGCGGCGGGTCACGTGGGGCAGGTGCTCGGCTGGGATGCCCGGCCCGGTGTCACGGACGGCGCAGGCGATGCCCTCTCGCTCCCGCTGCAGGGAGACCATCACCCGGTCGCCGGGACGGGAATAGGTTATGGCGTTGTTCAGCAGGTTGAGGAACACCTGTCGCAGCCGGTCCGGGTCTCCTAGGACTGGCGGCAGCGGGGTATCGGCCTCCAGGGAAAGCTCTATGTCCCGTTCTTCGGCCTGGGGGCTGACCTGGGCCACCACCTCCTCGGCCAGCGCCAGCAGGTCCAGCGGCCGGCGCTCCAGCTCAACCGTAGTCTCCAGGCGCCCGAGCTCCAGCATGTCGTTCACCAGCCGCGCCATGCGCTGCGCCTCCTCCTTCAGCAGACGCAGGGATTGCTGGCCGATTTCCTCCGAGATATCAGGCAGGCGCAGCACTTCCAGGTGGGTCAGGATCGTCGCCAACGGGGTCCGCAGTTCGTGGGAGAGGTCGCTGAGCAGGTGGCGCGCCGCCTGTTCAGCCCGTTGCTGTGCAGTGATGTCCAAGAGAAAGACCAGGTCCAAATCGCCCCAGGGGGTAACCCACCAGCGCACTACCTGGTCCGAGGGGAGGGAGACCATGCGGTAGCGGGTTTCGGCGGCCGGCTCCAGCCGTGCTGCAATCCGGTCCTCGTTCAGGGCCTGGATCCAGGGCTCCTCCGGCAGCCGGCAAGGCGGCGCTGCCAGGTCCAGCAGCCGACAGGCGTAGGAGTTGGCATAGCGGCAGGTGCGAAGCCCTTCCAGCACCAACACGCCAAAAGGGGCGCGGTCCAGCGCGGAGGGCAGTTCGCCCACATCAAGAAGCGCCCCCGTGGTTTCTTTCCGCCGCAGCCGGCGATCCAGCCAGACGGCCATTGCCACAGCAATGACCAGGCTCAGGAGAAGGCCGAAAAGTAGCCCCCGCAGGTCGAGAAGAAGCATGGCTCCCCCCTCCATCTGTGTCATGGTCATCGCCTGGGCTGCCGATGCGCGGCTCGCCAGCGGAGAGCAGCGTAGCCGGCCAGGCTGGTCAGGCCGCTCCCCAACAGGATGAAGGTGCCGGCCTCAGGCACCTCAGATGGTGGGATGGGCGTGGGGGTCGGTCCGGGTGTCGGGGTTCGGCTGGGGAGGACGATGACCCCAGGCAACACAGGGGTCGGCTCCATGGTCGGCGTGCGGGTAGGTATGGGGGTGTTGGTGACCAGAGGTGTGGCCGTCGGGGTGGGGGCAGCCGGTAACTCGCCGCTACCCAACGTGCTCAAACCACGGCCGGCGGTGGCGAACCACAGGCGCCCGTCCGGGGCCACGGCGACCCGTCGGATGTCGTTGCTGGCCAGCCTGGAGTTGTCCACGTTGTAGGTCAGCCACTGGCCATCGGCCAGCACCTTGACCCCGCCCAATGGGGCATAGGGGTATTGCAAATCGCTCTCATCCGGCCCTTGACGCTCCCTGGACGTCGCCGCCCACAGGCGACCGGATGGGCCCAGGGCGAGGGAGGTGATTATGCCTTCGTCCGTGAAGATATCCTGACTCCAATCGCCGTCCCGTAGCCGGTTGACTACCGCGTTCACCGGCGATCTGCCGGAATAGTTGTCCCCGGTGAAGTCGAAGGCCCCTATCCAAACCTCGCCATCTCGTCCCACCGCCACCGAGCGCACATCGTTCAGATAGGCCAGCAGGCCCGAGTTTGACTGGTCGTAGTTTGTCCAGCCGCCGTCGTACATCGAGACCCCTCCGCCTTTGGGAGGTTGGCCCCAGTACGTGGTCGCCAGCCAAACCCGGTGTCGCTCCTCGTCCACGGCGATGTCGCTGATGAGGTTGGAGGCGATAGTCGGGTAGCGGACGGTCTCCCAGGTCTCACTCCCCAAGTCGAAGATGCTCAGCCCTAAGCCTGCACGCTCCCGCAGGTGCCCAGCACCCACCCACACGCGCCCCTCGCCCACGGCAATGGCCGTCAGGCGGTTGTTAGCCACCCCCAGTTCCACGCTGTAGATGGGGGTGCCGAACAGGACGTCCCGCTGCAACGCGGGCACGATGTTGATGGCCTTGGTGAAGGTATTGTAGCTGATGTAGCCGTACAACGTGGGATCGTCGCCGAACATCAGGTAGCCGGTCTCGAAAGCCGCATCGGCGGCCTCCCGGTTGTCAAAGTTGGCGGGCACCTGAAAAGCACCCGCAAGGGTGTTAGCGGCCACCGTGGTGGCCACCAGGCCGCGCCGGGCGGTGTTCTCCATGGTGTAGACTCGCCACTCGGACCCGTCATAGCGCGCCACGCCGCCGTCCACGTACCGCAGCAGGTCGTGGTCGAACTCGATGCCCTCGGTGGCGATCCAGGCTCTCCCATCGGGGTCGAAGGCCAGGCCGGTCACCCGGTCGCTGGGGAGACCGCCGTCGGTGGAGTCTTTGGTGTGGCGAATCCAGTTGCCAGCGTCCAGAATGGCGATGCCCCGGCGCTCGGTCCCCACCCACAAGCGCCCCAAGGAGTCAAAGGCCATGGCGGTGATGAAGTTGCTGGGCAGACCGCCGCGATCGGCCATGGCGAGGGTGAACCAGGCACCGCGATCGAAGCGCGTCACGCCGTAGCCATCGCCCATGGGATCGCTGGTGCCGAACCACGCCTGATCCACCCCGTCGGCGACGATGGCGCGGACGGTGTCCGAGGCCAGTCCGTCGGAGGCATTGAAGTGGTCCCAGATGTCGTCATCAGCGTTCCCCAGGGTGCCCCGATGGTCGAGCACGCTGACGCCGCTGCCAATGTTGCTCGCCGCGGCCGTGGCTGCCCAAATCCGATCCAGCGGGTCAACGGCTATGGCCAGGATGTTGTTGTCGCTCAGGCCATCGGCGGTCTTGGTGAAGCGATACCAGATTGATCCGTCGAGGGCGTTGATGCCACCCCCGGCCAACCCGAACCATTTCCGGCCCTCGGAGTCAATGGCTACGCAGTTGATGTCGTCCGAAGAGGGGAAGGAGCTGGGATCGCTGGGGTTTCGCGAGTACGCGGTCCAGGAGCCCAGTCTGTAGACGGCCACTCCGCCGCCCCAAAACACCCAACCGCCAGAGGTGATTTCAGTTGGCTCCTCGTAGACTCGGTACCTGCGGGTGGTCACCCACACCTCGCCCGAGTCGGGGTCTACGGCGATGTCGGTGATGTTCTGGGAGGGCAAGCCATCGGCGATGGAGAAGTGAGTCCACGTGCCTCCTTGAAGCCGGCTGACCCCACCGCCAACCCACTCGTCGCCATCCCAGAACTGTGCTGTCCCCACCCACACCGTGCCGTTAGGGATGATGGCGATGGCGGTGACGTCATCGGAGGTAAGTCCACCGCCGGTGTTGGTGCGGTTGTAAGTGGTCCACTCGTCGGTATCCGGGGCGAAGACGCTCACACCCCGGTCGGTAGCGAACCACAGCCGGCCATCCGGCGCCACGGCGATGTCGCGGACGTCATTGCCAGCCAGCCCGTCCTGGGGCCTGAGGTACTGGATGTAGAGGCCGTCGGCCGGGTCCCAGCGCACCACACCCCCGCCCTTGGTCCCGGCCCACACCTCACTCCCCCTTAAGGCCAGAGCGCGCACGTCGTCACCGTTGGCGTACGTGGTCCAAGTAGGTGACTCCTGAGCACCAGTGTGGGGTGCACCGACCGGACTGACCAGAGCCAGGATCCACGCCAGGAGGAAGATCGCCGCGACCCACGTCCACCTGGGCCGGATGTCCAGCTTTGATGGTCCTCGCTGTTGGGCTACGAAGCCATCTAGATCAGACATCATCAACTCCTTCACGGGGCAGTGTAGTGACCAATCGTACCGTTGTCACCTATCGCCCAACCCTCAATCGGCGACAGCATGAATACATCTCGCAGCCTGGGTTTCGACAGGTCCGGCGGCACCTCTACCGTCCACTGGTTCCCATCCCGGCGATAGATGGCACCCTGTTCGCCCACAATCCACACCTCCGTGGGTGACAGGACGTAAACACCATAGATGGTCAGGTTGCGGTGAGGCGGCGCCGAATCGGTCACCCAACAGGGCGGGAAGCGTGCTCCGCAGTAATTCGAGGGATAGTACAGCAAGGCCGGGTACGTGCCTGCGTTCCACGCCAGGTCATCTGCCGCCACATGGACCGCGTACAGGTTCTGCTTCACCACATCACCCACCGCGCTCCAATAACGCGAACTGCCCGACACCCTGTACTCTACCATCAGGCCCTCGTCGCCCACTGCCCAGCCGGTCTGGCCGCTGGGGCTGATGGACATGGCGTGCAGGGCACGTGAGGTCGTGGGCGCGTCGTGACTCACCCGCCACACACCGTTCTTGTACTCCAAGTAGTGGCTGTTGCGCCCGATGATCCAGCCGTAGGTGTTGGAAACCATGGCCACGCCAACGTAGTCGTCATCGGGCAGCGACTCGGGGTCATAGACGCGCCATTGGCCGTTGACCCGGTGCAGCACCGTGCGGTTCTCGCCCACAGCCCACCCCTCATCGGCGGAGAGCATGTCCACGGCGTTGAGGGTCTTCTGGGTGGGGCTGCTCTCACGGGTCCAGGTGGAGCCGTTGAAGCGCAGGATGACCCCATTCTCTCCTACGGCCCACCCTAGGCTCGGGTTCACGAAATCCACGTTGTTCAGGCTGCCAACGCCCGGCAGGCTGAAGAAGGTCCACACCGGCTGAGGCGTCGGCGTCAAAGTGACCGTCGGCAGGGGCGTCAATGTCTCCGTCGGCGTAGCCGAAGGGGTAGGCGTGACCGATGGTGGCAAAGTAGCCTCGATGGTAGGAGGCCAGGTGGCCGTGGCCGTGATCGTAGGCAAAGGGAGCGAGGTTGGGCTGGGAACCGACGTGGGGGTGAAGGTGCCGGTGGCCGTCGGCGGCGGGGTGTCTGTGGGCGCCACGGTGGGCGGTAAGGTCCATGCAGGAGTGGGCGAAGAGCCAGGCGTCGGCCTGGGGGTCTGCTCAGCCGTAGGCGTGGGTGGCCGGGTGTAGACTGGGGACGGGGTGACCCTGACGGTATAGCCATCCAGCTCCACCGCCAGCGGCAGGTAGACCTTGTGTATCTGCCGCTCGCGGGTTGGTGTTGGCGTTACGGTCCGTGGCGTTTGCGTTGGGGTCACGGTGGGCGTGACGGTATCCAACTTGGTTGCAGTGGCAGTTGGGGTGCGCGTCGGCGAAGGCGATGGCGTCTTGCTGGGGGTGGCCGTGGCGGTCGGCGAAGGAGTCCCTGTGGGGGATGGGGTCAACGTGGCGGTGTGGGTAGGCGTCGCGGTCTCCGTCGCGGTGGGTGTAGCTGTGGGGGTACCGGTGGGAGGTGCCAGGGTGGTGCAGCCGGCGGGCCCGGCGTAGGCCGAGTAGGTGTTGTCCGTCTGCCGGTGGGCCCGCACGCGGTAGTGGTACTGGGTCAGGGCCGTCAGCCCCGTGTCCGTGTAGACGGTGGTGTTGGCCGGCAGCACCGCGACCTCACGCCAGTCAGTCTCCCCATCCAGCGAGCGCTCGACGCGGAAATCTGTCTCGTCGGCGGAGTTGTCGGTCCACTCCAGCCGCATCTCGCTGTCGGACAGGGGAGCGCAGGTCAGGTCAGTAGGGGCAGCCGGCGGAGGGCTGTAGCGCACCAGGCCCTGGTCAACAGTACCCAGCCACACATCGCCCGTGGTCCGGTCCACAACGATGGCCTGAATGCCCACGTTGCTAGGCAGGCCTGAAGGGGCGCACAGCGGTGCGCCCTTACACTCAGGTGAGAGGTGCACCCAATTCTCCCCATCGAAGACGTACACCCCGCCCACGGCCATGTCGGGCGTCGCGCGGCCCCGAGAGGTGCCGGCCCATACCCGGCCCTGGTTGTCCACCGCGAGCGCCGAGATCCACCCCTGCTTGGGGAAGGTCCACGATTCCCACGACAGGCCTACCCGGCGGTTGACCGCCGCGTCCACGTACGGCCAGTCGAGGCCGAGCTGCCACCCGGTGTAGTGATAGCCGCCGGCCCACACCGTCCCATCGGGAGCCACCGCGATGGCGCGCACGTCGTTGTCATAGGTCAGCAACCCCGATGCCTGATTCAACTGGGTCCATGTGGAGCCATTGAAGGTGCTAACACCACCGCCGATGCGGGCGCCGTGGCGCCAGTAGGGCGCCGTGGCGAACCAGGGGTTGCAGGTGGTGGGGTCAATGGCCGCATCGGTGATGTTCAGCGAACTCAGGCCGGAAGTGTAGGTTGTCCACAGGTTCTGTTGGGGGTCGTACCGGCTGATGCCCTGGCCGGAGTAGTCGTAGAGCCGACCGGTGCCGAGCCACAGCCGGCCGCCGCACTCGGGCGGTTCCATGACCAGAGCCGAGACGTTGTTGGAGACGATGCCGGAGTTGTCGGTGTTGTACACGGTCCAGGCACCGTCAAACACGCTCACGCCGCCGTCCAGCCAAAGCTGCAGGTAAGAATCGTAGGTGTCCCAGCGGCTGCCGACCCACGGTCGCCCGTGAGCGTCAAAGACGATGTCGCTGACGTTGTCGCCGGCCAGTCCCAGGTTGACGGTGTAGACGGGGGTACCCGCAGTCACAGGCTGGGCCAACACGGGGCTGATCCTCAGGTTCTGCGAAGCCGCGTGAAAGCGCACGTAAGTGTAGACGGTGGGATCATCGCCCAGCATCAGCAGGCCATTGGGCAGTGCCGCTCTGACCTGGGTGCTGCTGGTGAGGCCGATGGTGATGGAATTGCTGCCAGCGTCCGCGTCGGCGATGACGGTGGTGACCTGTGGCCCTCGGCTGCGGTAAGAGGCGTCATAGCTGCTCCAGGTGCCGTCCGGGTGGCGCACGCTGACGCCGCGCCCGCGCCCACCCCACTCCTTCAGGTCGCCAGTGCCAACCCACAGCGAGCCATCCGGGCCGATGCCGATGGCCGTGACTTGGTTGCTGGTGAGGCCGTTGGAGGCAGTGCGCAAGTTGGTCCAGTCCCCCGTAGCCATGTCGAGGCGGTTGATACCGCTACCATTGCCCCGCCTGCCCCCAAGTCCGAACCACATGGCCCCGTCGCTGCCCACCATCACTACGTTAACGTGGCCGTCAGCCAGACCCTCAGCGGTGGTGTAATAGGTCCAGACGTCGTCGCTGGGGTCGAAAGGGGTGCCGTTGTGATCCAGGACGGCTACGCCTTCCCCCTGACCCAGCCCACACCAAACCCGGCCCTCGGAATCCACCGCCACGGAGGAGACGTGGTTGCTCGGCAGCCCGTCGGCCGACTTGGTGAACTTGGCCCAACGAGACCTGCCTTCGAGCACGTTGAGGCCCCCACCCCAGGTGGCAAACCACCCGCGACCCGCAGCATCAATCGCTAGCGCCATAACGCTGTTATGGCTTGGGTACGATCCGGGGTCCGTAGGCTCGCGTTGGTAGACAGTCCAGTGATCAGCATCCCACATGCTAATCCCGCCACCCTCATAACCCCAGCTCCCCCAGTCAAGGGGATCATCGGGATCAGGCGGGATCCAGAAGCGATAGGGCTCAGTTGTCACCCACACCTTGCCGGTGTCAGGCTCGATGGCGATGTCCGTGATGTTGTTCGAGGAGAGACCTTGGGCGACAGTCCAGGTATCCCACGTCCCGTCGGGATTCAGTCGCGCCAGGCCGCCGGCGTAGTATTCTTGACCGTTGTACTCCGAGGTGAGGCGCACCATCTGCTGGGTCCCGACCCAAACAGCGCCATCAGGCCCCACGGCCACGGCCGTGACGTCGTTGGAGGGCAGAGCACCCCCGGTGTTCTCGGTGGTGAAAGTGGCCCAGGTGGTATCGTCGGCGCTCAGCCGGCTGAGGCCATGGTTGGTGGCAAACCAACGGTTGCCATCTGCGTCAATGACGATGTCGCGCACAATGTTGCCGGCGATGGGGTCCTGTGGATGGAGGTACTGGGTGTACTCGCCGGTGGTCACGTCCCAGCGCACAGCGCCACCGGCATACGTGCCGGCCCAAATGAAGTCACCCTCCTGGGCCAGGGCGCGCACGTCATCGCCGTTGGCGATGGTCATCCAGCCACCCGAGAGAGGGCCGGGGTACGCCTCGCCGCCCTGGGCCGAGACCTGCCCCGGACGGGGATGGGGCACCAGCCACACCCCCACCACCAGGAGTAGCACAAAGGTCGCCTGTGCCAGGATTCCCCATCGAGAGATGCGACTGTGGGGCAATGGACTGGAGGGTCTACGCGCCACCTTGCGCCGCGATAGTGATTCTGCTGGCCGCCTCTGCATACGCTGTACCAGCCGCGAGGCGGAATGCTTCAACCATGGAACGACGCCACGCTTCATGGGGAACGGACCTCCTTCGCCGGTGAATACCCCGGACGCTGGGCGCAGCACAAACAGAGCCGACCTCTTCTCCGGCGTCATAGAAGAAAGTCGGCTCCCCCATCGCGTCCAACGCCCCAAGGCATTCACACAGGTTAGTATACCATAAGTGCCATGTCAGGTCAAACGGCTGTGGACGCATTGACCGGCTCAGCCCACCGGCTGGTCACACTTGACGAGGCTAATAGCCGGTGATGTGGCAGCCTACCTTCAAGACGCTCCGTGGCATCCACCAGTTACTAAACTTGGTACCCGGAGCCGATCTCCCGGTGAGCGGGTCCATCCCCCATTTCGCCACGCCGCAACCCCACAGGCCAGGTCTCCCCCGGGGTCCCAGAGCTGCGCCGGCGGGAACAACTGTTTCACTGTCGAAAACGACCCCCCAGGAGACCGTGTTACGCCCCTCTCGTCCCCCACCCCTTCCCGTGCATTTATAGACGAAGGCGGAGGTGACAGCGCCTGCCACGCGCAGCCCACGACTTGGCGGTGCAGGCCTTTTCGATTTTCTCACGGAGAGACCGTTCGGTCATGCTGCCTGTGACGAGCCACCTCGACCTGGAAAGGAAACGCCCGTGTTCTTGAGCATCCTCAAGCTACAGCTTTCTAGACCCTAGTGCTGCAAACCAGATCTGAAGGTCAAAACGTCGAAAAGCCCTCTTGGCGGCAAGGTAAGTTTGACAGGAGGGGCTTTGGGCGTATAATCTTTGTTCTAGCTACCTGATACTTTCTTCCAAGGCAAGGTAAAAGTGCCTCTCAACTGCTACAGAGGGGCGTCCACGCCCGTTTCGCGCCGGATTAGACGTGGCGAGGACGCCACTTTGTAGCGAAGGATAAAGTCTCGGGTGGCTAGCTCTTTCTTCAAGTTTGCTTGGATAACGCGAGGGGCGACCGTGACGCTACGGAGGCTGTTACCGGGCTTTCTGATCGGTGTTGGGCTGCTGTCCGGCATCTGCTGGCTGGTCGGCATGAGCTTGCTGTGGATTGGGATGCCGCTATTGCTGCCGGGTGCGTCCGACCCGTGGGTCGCCCCCGCGGGGGTCGTGGCGCTCCTGCTGTCGGTGGTGGCCGTGGTGACGGGTGCTTGGCTCCTGAGGGAAGCTGCGCAGCCCTCTCAAGTCGCCCTGCGAGAGGCCCCAGGTCCGGCCGGCGACCCGCCGGCCTCCTGAGAGCCGGCTCAACTGGAGACATCAACATGCCTTACTGCCCCCGTTGCAGGGTCGAATATCGGCGAGGCTTCACGCTCTGCGCTGACTGCGGAGCGCCACTGGTGGATGTGTTGCCGCCAGAGCCACCGGCGCCCGAGCTTCCCAAGGAGCCACCCCCTCCGCCTGTGGTGGTCTACGTGGCCAACAGTCCCTTGGAAGGAGAGGTGATCAAAGGCCGGCTGGAGAGCGAGGGAATCCCCGCCATCCTGCAGTACGAGAGCATCTCGGTGGTGTACGGCATCACCGTGGATGGGATCGGGGCGACGAAGGTACTGGTGCCGCCCTCCCTGGCCGAGCGGGCGCGGGAGGCCCTGGCTCAGCCGGCGACGCCGCAGGACTGGGACTATGAGGACGAGGGCGATGAAGCTGGCGATTGAGCATCCCTGGAACCTGTCAACTGACGAGGCCAAAGCCCTGCAGGAGGAGTTGCGGGGTCGGGTGAAGAGAGAGACGGAGTGGGGGGAGCTGCGGACAGTGGCCGGCGTGGATGTGGCCTTCAAGGGCGACGTGGCCCGGGCGGCCGTCGTCGTCCTGGACTACCGGTCACTGGAGCCGCTGGATCAGGCGGTGGCGGAGGTGCCGGTCACCTTCCCGTACGTCCCGGGGCTTCTGGCCTTCCGGGAGGTGCCAGCCGTCCTGGCGACCCTGGAGAACCTGCACACCGAACCGGACCTGTACATCCTGGACGGGCACGGCTGGGCGCATCCCCGGCGCATGGGGCTGGCCTGCCACCTGGGGGTGATCCTGGACCGGCCCAGCATTGGCTGCGCCAAATCGCGGCTCATCGGCACCTACAACGAGCCGGGCCCTGAAGCCGGCGCCTGGACCCGGCTGTACGATGGGGACGAAGTGATTGGGGCGGTGGTGCGGACCCGCTCAGGCGTGTCGCCGGTGTTCGTGTCCATCGGGCACCGGGTGGACCTGCCGACGGCGGTGGAGATCGTGCTCAAGTGCTGTCGGGGTCACCGATTGCCGGAGACCTCGCGCCTGGCGCACCTGGTAGCCGGCGGAACAGACGTGCTGCCAAGGGCTACTCAGCCGTCCCTGTTTGGCCTGTAACCTAGCTACCTGACATTTTCTTACAAGGCAAGGCAAGAGCCCCTTTCAATTGATACAGAAGGGCGTCTACGCCCCGTTTCGCGCCGGACTAGAGGTGGCGAGGACGCCACTTTGGAGCGAAAAAGGACTGCTGGATAAAGTGTCGGGTGGCTAGACCTGTAGCCTGTTTGTAGCCTGCGCTGCCGCAGGCCAGGGATGCCACATATGGAGCGCTGGAACGCAGAAGGGCTGACCACGGACTTGCAGTGCGAGCAGGAGCGAGCATGACGAGCAAACTCTCACAGTGGCGGTCACACATACCCGGAAGGGGGAACGAGATCCGGCGTGCCGCCGAAATCGTTATGTCGAGCCGCCACGCGGTGGCCTTCACCGGGGCGGGGATCAGCACCCCCTCGGGCATCCCCGATTTCCGCAGCCCAGGCTCGGGGCTGTGGAGCTTTGTGGACCCCATGGAAGTGGCCTCCATCTGGTCCTTCCGCCGCCGGCCGGAGGCCTTTTACGAGTGGGTGCGCCCCATGATTCAGTCGTACCGCGAGGCGCAACCCAACCCGGCCCACCTGGCCCTGGCCCGGCTGGAGAGCCTGGGATTCCTCCACGCGATCATCACCCAGAACATTGACGAGCTGCATCAACGGGCTGGGTCCACCCGGGTGTTGGAACTCCACGGCCACATGCGTGAGGCCACGTGCTTGCGCTGCTACAAGATCGTGCCCACGGGCGAGGGGCTCATGCACGCCATCGAGGAGGGACAGGTGCCGCGCTGCGAGTGCGGGGGGGTGCTGAAGCCTAATGTGGTGCTCTTTGGCGAAATGCTGCCCATGGACGTGCTGACGGAGGCGGAGCGCGAGGCCCAGGTTTGTGACGTCATGCTGGTGGCGGGGTCGTCGCTGGAGGTGGTGCCGGCGGCAGAACTACCCGCCATGGCGCTGCGTGCCGGTGCCCGCCTCATCATCGTCAACCTGCAGCCGACACCCCTCGACCGGCGGGCGGACGTGGTCATCCACGGCGACGTGGCAGAGGTACTGCCACGGATTGTGGAGCTGTGTGAGAGAGGTAAGCGATGAAGTGTCGTAAGTGCGGCCGGCGGGCGGTGGTGAACATGCGCCACCACCGATTGGCCTTGTGCAAGGAGCACTACCTGGAGTGGTTTCCCGCCACCACCCAGCGCATCATCCAGACCTACAAGATGTTCGGCCCCCAGGACCGGATACTGGTGGCAGTGTCAGGAGGCAAAGATAGCCTGGCGCTGTGGGATGTGCTGGATCACCTTGGCTATTACACCGAGGGGCTGTACATCGGGCTCGGTATTGATGGTGGCGTGCGCTACTCTGAACAGTCCCGCGAGAAGATCGAGAAGTTCCTGGAGACCCGGCCCCACCTCAAGCTGCACGTGGTGGAGGTGAAGGAGACCTACGGGCTGAGCATCCCGGAGCTGGCCCGGAAGCGCCGGCGTGGCCGGCCCTGCTCGGTGTGCGGTCTCACCCGGCGCCACATCATGAACCACGTGGCCTACGAGGGGGACTGCACTGTGTTGGCCACCGGCCACAACCTGGACGATGAGGCAGCCGTGCTCTTCCAGAACACGCTGCGCTGGCAGACGGGGTACCTGGCCCGGCAGGCGCCGGTCCTGCCCTCCATCCACCCCCGGCTGGCGCGCAAGGTCAAGCCCTTCTGCCGCTTCTACGAGCGCGAGACCGCCGCCTACGCCCTCCTGCGCGGCATTGACTACATCTACGACGAATGCCCCTACGCAGTGGGCAACACCGTCAACTTCTACAAGGAGGTATTGAACAAACTGGAGGCCGAGTCGCCCGGAACCAAGCTCAGCTTCTACCTCAGCTTCCTGAGAGCGAAGAAGGAGGGGTTATTCGGGCCCGGCCAGGAGGAGTTGGGCCTGTATGAGTGCGAGCGTTGCGGCCAGCCTACCAGCGTGCCGGGGCTGTGTGCCTTCTGCCGGCAGTGGGAGGCCGTGACGCCCAGCCTCGAGGAGGCTTGAGGTGATGCGAGCCTCTCGGTGTGGCTGCTACGGCCCCTGGGCTACCTGCCGGAAGGGGCGACCTGCAAGAATCTCCACCCCCTCCCCCTTGGTAGGAGGGCTGGGGAGGGGGTGAAGCTCACGGCTTACAGTCGGCTTGAACGGGCAACAACCCGTGTGGGTTGCCGGATTGCCACCCTCCCCGGCCCCTCCCTGCGAGGGAGGGGTGAACGCTTACGAACGTCGGCCGTGGACATCCAACCATGGCCTATCGTACGGCGGCGGTGACTTATTGCTGCGCGGAACTGTGAGAAGGTGACACAAGGTGACTGACACTGACCTGCTATTACCCGAAGAGCTGCCCCCTGACCACCGTTCCGGCTTCGTGGCCGTCATCGGGAAGCCCAACGTGGGCAAGTCCACCCTGATGAACGCCTACGTAGGGCAGAAGATCGCCATCGTGTCAGAGAAGCCCCAGACCACCCGCCGGCGCATCCGGGGCATCCTGACCACCGATCGCTACCAGATCATCTTCGTGGACACGCCGGGCATCCACAAGCCCCTCCACAAGCTGGGCGAGTACATGGTGGAGACGGCCACCCGGGCCATCCCCGACGCGGATATGATCCTGTTTATGGTGGACGTGTCGGAGATGCCCACGGACGAGGACCACCAGATCGCGGAGTTGCTGCGCGTCAAGGCCCAGGCGCCGGTCATCCTGGTCCTGAACAAGATGGACCTGTTGCCGCCGGAGAAGGTGCAGCCGCATACTGACGCCTACCTCGGCCTGGTAGACCACGCTGACTGGATGATGATCTCGGCCACGCGGGGGGACAACCGTGACAAACTGCTGGACCTGATCATCGAGCACCTGCCCCTTGGGCCGCAGTACTACCCTCCGGACCAGGTCACTGATCAGACGGAGCGCGCCATCGCTGGCGAGCTGATCCGTGAGCAGGCTCTGCGCTACCTGCGCCAGGAGGTGCCTCACGCGGTGGAAGTCGCCATCGAGGAGTGGACAGATCGCCGGCCTGAGCTGACCTACATCGCGGCTACGGTGTACGTGGAAAAGGACTCGCAGAAGGGGATCATCATCGGGGAGGGAGGCCGGATGCTGAAGCAGATCGGCAAGGCCGCCCGGGAGCAGCTAGAGCGCCTGTTGGGCCACAAAGTCTACCTGGACCTGTGGGTCAAGGTGCGCAAGAAATGGCGCCGCGACGAGGCGGCTCTCAGGCAGCTCGGCTACGTCTTGCCCAAAGATTAACTTGACATTGTTAGATTAACATAACGATCACCCTGGTGGGCCAATTTGACTGCCGGAACAGCCTATTGGGACCGTTTTGTCAGCCCAAAACACCTTCCCAGGATAGCCACAGGCGGTCAAAGTGTAGAACATTTGTGTAATTTAACAATGTTAAGATATGAGCGAATCTAAAATATCATCCAGCTTGGTGGTGGCCAGACAGCAACGTTTGTCCGCCGCCCCGTAGTAGACGTAGAGCGTGTCCCCCATGACGATGGCTCCCTCTGGGAATACGACGTTCGGCGTGTCTCCCACCCTCTCGTACTCTTCCTCGGGCTCCAGGATGGGGTATGGCGAGCGAGCGATGACCGTGGAGGGCTCTTCTAAGTCCAGGAGCGCCACTCCCGCTCTGTACACGCCCTTATCGTCCTTGCCGTGATAGATCAACAGCCAGCCCTCCCCCGTCTTGATGGGCGGCGCTCCCGCCCCGATCTTCTCCGCCTCCCACTCGAACCTGGGCCTCATGACGGTGAACCCCTCCAGGGAGGCCTTGTAGTCGCTCCAGAACGCCTCCTTCGGGTGGATCAACTGCTCCATATCCTCAAAGTAGACGATCTGGATGTCGGGGACGACCCGGTGGAGCATGGCGATCTTCCCGCCAACGAGCTCGGGGAATATCACTGCATCCTTGTCCTCAAGATCGGGGATCACGATGCCGTGTTTGCGGAAGACGCGGAAATCCTCCGTCGAGGCCAGGGCCACTCTGTTTGAGCCGGAGTAGGCAGGGCCGAAGAGGGCAGTGTAGGTGATCAGGTAGAGAACGTCACCCTCGAGTTCCAGCCGGGTCACCCTCGGATCCTCGCAGCCGAATCGCTCGTAGTCCTCTGTTGGCTTGATGACGGGACGCTCAAATCGGGTGAAGTGGATCCCGTCCTCGCTGACGGCGCAGCCGATGCTGGAGATATAATCCTCATAGCCCTCCCCATTAGGCTTCCTGGTATAGCCCTTAGGTATCGCCCGATAGAGCAGGTAAACCAATCCATCCGGCCCGATGGTCGCGCCGCAGTTGAAGACGGCGCCGGATTCCCATTCCCTGTCGGGGTTGGCCTCCAGGATGGGGTTGTGGGGACAACGCTCCAGCTTCATGGCCCTCTCCGCCCCTCCAGCACCCGCGCGCCCCGGGGTTCAACCGTAAGGCGGAATTTTCCCTCTCGCACCTCCAGCTCATCCCCGCTTTCCACATCTAGCACCCGGCGGAGTGGCTGCCGACATTGTACCTCTACCTCCAACGGAGCGTCGCCGTGGTTGATGGCCACCAGGAGTTGCGCTCCGTTCTCTCCTTCGAGAACGCTCAGGCTCAATGCCGGTTGCTTGGTCTCGAAAGGTGGCAAGATTCCGGCCTCAGCCCGCAGCGCCCGGTAGAGGCGATGAATGGGCGACCAGCGATGGACTTCGGTTCCTGAGGTGAGCAGCCACTCCAGGGGGCGAGGGCAGAAGAAGGCTTTCCCGCGGCCCACACTATGCACCGTGAGCGCTGGGCGGCCATCTTCGTCTACCGCCAAGACGCGGGCCGTCGTCGGGGCGGTGGGCAAGAAGGGAGCATCGGCCGCGGGAACGGCCACCCACTCCTCCGTCGCCAGCTCGCCGAAGGGCTCCACCAGGCGCAGCTCCGTCCGCTCCCCTTTCGGCGGGGAGAGGAATCCCCGCCTCCGTTCCACCCGCAGGCCGAAAAGCTCCTCCAAGTTGGGTACGACGCCGCCAAACCCGGCCCACAATACCCCTCCGACCTCCACCCAGGATTGCAGTTCATACCAGGTGGGGGCCAGCAAATCGGCGAAGGGCACCAGAAGCAGCCGCACTTTTGAGCGGAGGCGCGGAGGCGCAGAGGTGCAAGGGCGAGTTCTCCTCCGCTCCTCTGCATCCTTGCTTCGCTGCTCAGAAAGAGGCAGCGCCGGCTCGGGCACGAAGACGACGTCGAAGCCAGCCATCCGCGCCAGGGTGTAGGCTTCCAGCAAGGTCTTGAGCAGCCGAGGACGGTCCACATTGCGGAAGGGGTAGTTGACGTAGAAGGTGGTTGGCACCAGGATGGCCGCTTGAGGGGCGGTGGAAGTCCAGCGCGTGGCATCCACCTGGGTCAGCAGACGGGCGAAGCGACGCATCTCCCCGGCGGCCGGCTTCTCGCTCCCGTCGGCTCGGGTAATGCCGAAGAAGAGCTCATGGGGATGGTGAGTGTATGGGGGCAGGTCGGCGGTGGGGAAGTCGCTCCAGCACCAGGCCAGATGACCGGCCGCGCCGGCCGCCCAGGTGCTGAAAAGCAGCAGGCGGAAGTATGCGGCCTGATCCTCCTCCGCCACCAGTCCCGTGCTCCGGCCGAACTCCTCGACCAGCACCGGCACGCCGACGTCGCACAAGCGCACCAGGCCCGCCGGGGTGTGGGAGAAGCGCAGGGTGTCGTTGTCGTCGAAGTAGATGTGCAGGCTGATGAAATCCTGGACCCGAGCCAGCTCGGCGATGTCGCTCAAGGCGCCTTCGGGATAGCCCAGGCCGTTCCCTTTCAGGTCGTCGGCGCCGTCGCCGGCGGCCATGGGACGCTGGGGGTCCACCTGGCGGATGGCGTCGCGCAAGGCACGCATCCAACTTGCCAGGATGTGCGTCTCCCGCCTGCCGGCGTGGTGGGTGATCTCGTTGGAGAGAAGCCAGCCCAAAATGGCCTCCTGGTCACGATAACGGGAAGCGATTTCCCGCACAAAGTGCTGCGAGCGGGCCACGACCTCGGGGTTAGTGTAGAAATCGCGGCCCTTCTCCCAAGGAATGGGGAAGTTCATCCCCGACATGTGGCCCACGAAGAAGGTGGGTAAGGTCATCAGGCCCTGTTCACGGCAGAGAGCCAGGAAAGTATCCAGTTTCTCCAAGGCCTCGGGCCGCAGCTTGGCCTCGGCGTCGGCGAAGTCAGCCGTGCGCAGGAAGAAGCGCACGGTGTTCAGGCCAAGGGCGCGCATCTCCCGCAGGTCCTGGGCGATGCCCTCTGGATCCCAGCGCGTCCACATCTCGACGGCGGTGCGCCGTGGCCAGTAGTTCACCCCGATGGGGTGAACTGGTCGTCCATGATGGTCACACAGTTGGGTGGGGTGCATGGTGTTCTCCTTTGCTCTCGGTGGTGGGAATGGTTCGACTTCACTCGCCAATGGGTCCAGCGCTGAAGCACTGGGCTGAAAGGGCAAAGCCCCCTTCGGGGGCTGAATTCCAGCCCGCAGGGCTTTGTTCTTTCAGCGTCGAGCTTTAACTCGGCGCCCAGCTCTAAACTCGAAGTGGTGGCAAGGAAGAGACGGCGATGTCGTCCGGGGTCAGCCGCTGCTTCCATTTGTTCCATACCCGAACCACTTTCTCCTGCCCCGGGAAGAGGTCGAAGTAGTTGTCGCTGAAGCGAATGCTCTCCACCGCCACTGTCAGCTTGACGAAGTAGGCGTAGACATCGCTGGCGACCCGCACCTCGACACCGCCATCAACCGCTGTTTTCTCCACCCGCAACTTTGCCGCCGGGCGCTTCAGGTCTTTGATGGGCACGAAGAAGTGGCGGTTGTCGGGGAAGAGACCCCGGGTGGAGCGAACGTAGAGGTGGCGCTGCGCCGGATCGCCCTCGCTCAGAACAGGAGCCGGAATATGCGCGATCCGGCTGACGCCGTTGGCGGGCACAGCGATCTCCAGCTTCTCCTCGCGCAGCGTCTGGCCGTCGAAGGTGCCCAGTCCCCAAACGACCGTGTCGGTCACCTCGGCCAGGGTGTCGTTGACAACCCAAAGGGAGACGCTCCCGTCCTTTTCGGCCTTAAAAGAGGCCATCACCGGGGCGTAGGCCCGTTTGGCGTAGAAGTAGCCCGCTTTGGGGAAGAGGTAGTAGCCCAGCACGCTCCAGCTCAAGCCTGGCCAGCAGTCGTTAAGCTGCCAGAAGAGAGTGCCGCTGCAGTGGAACTTGCGCCGCCGGTAGTGCTCGATGCCGAATTTCAGCCCCTCTGCCTGGGCGATCATGGAGAAGTCCACATACTGCTCCAGGGTCGTCGGCAGGCCGGTGCAGGTGGCCATCAGGTGATTGCCCTTGTCCTTGGGTTCGTCCTTGTTGCGATAGAGCAGCTCCGGGCTGACCGGCCGCAAGCCGGCAGCAGGGATGTTGCGACGCAGCGTTTCCAGCACCGGCGCGGCGTGCATACCGAACTCGCTCACGAAGCGGGCCATGTCCTCAGCGTAGTGCAGAAAAGAGACCCCTTCCGGTGTGAAGTTCCGTTCCGGGCGTTGGCCGAAACGGCGGGGAAAGACCAAGCCGTGCCACACCTGCCAGTTGTGCCGATTGCCCTCTCGCTCGTCGTTGTGATCGTTGCCCCCGCAGGGGCTGGAGGGCCAGTAGAACCGTGTGCCGTCCAGTCGCTCGAGGATAGGGGGCAGCAATTCGTGATTGATCCGCCAACCAGGACACCGATAGCCGGGCTGTTGCCAGTGAACTTGGTCGGCGATCCAATCGTTCTCGTTGTTGCCGCACCAGAGGGCGATGCCGGGGCGGTTGCGCAGCCTCCGCACCATCGCTTCCGCTTCCCGTTCCACCTCTGCCATGAAATCGGGATCGTGGTCCGGATAGGGAGCGCAGGCGAACATGAAATCCTGCCAGACAAGGATCCCCAATTCATCGCAGAGCCGGGAGAAGGCGTCCTTCTCGTAGATGCCGCCGCCCCATACCCGCAGCATATTCATATTGGCGGCCACGGCCAACTCCAGGAGTTCCCGATAGCGGTCCTCGTCCACCTGGCTGAGGAAGGAATCAGCCGGAACCCAACCGGCGCCTTTAGCAAAGAGCTTCACGCCGTTCAGCACGAAGGTGAAAAACTTGGTCCCCGGCTCATCGAGATCCGGCGGTTGGTCCACGGCGATAGTGCGGATCCCCACTCGCTCCCGGTGTGTGTCCAGCAGTTCATCCCCGGCCTGTAGTTTCATGGTCAGGTCATATAGCGCTGGTTCCCCCAGGTCGTGGGTCCACCACAGGGCCGGCTCTGGCACCTCGAATTCGATTGCGGAATGTGGAGTGCGGAGTGCGGATTGGCTGCGAGGGGAGGGGCTAGTGGGCAGAGGCACCGTGTGAGCGATGGATTGTCCCTCTCTCTCCAGGCGAACGTGAGCGGTCAGGTTGGGCAGGTCGGCCCATTGTTCTGCTTCCACCTCGACAGCGACGCGGGCGGCCTGCGGGGTGATCTCCAGCGTTTTAAAGAAGACGCTGCGTAAGCGTGCGCCCTGGTAGCGATGCAGGGTTACATCCTGCCAGATGCCCACGCTGGCCAGGCGAGGCGCCCAATCCCAGCCGAAGCTGAACTGCGCCTTACGCACCCAGACGCGGATGGGGTTGCGGGGCACCCACTGGTCGTCAATCCACAGGCGTTCGCCGATGGTTGCCTCCACGGGGTCGAAGCGCACCGCCAGCGTGTTCGCGCCGGGGTGCAGGTGCTGGGTGACATCGAATTCGGCCGGAATGAACATGTTGGCATGGCGGCCGATCTCGACGCCATTCAGGTAGGCGGTGGCGAAGGTATCCAGGCCGTCGAAACGCAGTAAGTAGCGAATGTCCGATTGCGGATTGCGAAATGCGGATTGCGGAGAGGAGGTGGCATCGAGTAGCTCGAAGGTGGTGCGGTACCACCATTCCCGTTCTTCCACCCATTGGCAGGTTTCGGCGTTCATGTTGTAGAAAGGGGGCAGGATGCGGCCCACTTTGACCGGTGAAGTGTGCACGTCCCCTGGCACCTCTGCGGGCAGCCAGTTGCTGTCGTCGTACTCCGGCGCGTGGGCTCTAGCGGGGATACCCTGCCTGGGCGCGAAGTCCATCAGCTTCCAGTTCTCATGTAATTTCATTACCCTCACCCTCAGCCATTCTCAACACTCTCTCGATGAACTCGGCCTTGCCTGGGGTGTAGAGATCACGATTGCCCTGAGACTTCCGGGCCAATTCCCTCTTGAGCCTGGCATATTCCCCGGCCACCTCCTTGTGCTGGCGAAGATAGTCGCGGAAGCACAGCAACTCCTTCCAGGGGTCGCTGTCCCATTCCACCACGTGCAGGTAGTGTGTCCTTCTGCTGGGATCCCCTTTAGCGAAGAAGAACCTTCCGGGATGCCCCTCATCCCCTTTGTACTCATATCCCAGCCGTTCCAGCGGCTCGACGCATCTCTCCACATCCTCCAGCCGCCGGAGGGCCATGGCGATGTCAATGATGGGTTTCGCCTCCATTCCAGGGATGGCCGTGCTGCCCACGTGTTGAATGTCCACCACGTGTGCACCGATGACTGCGCGCAACAGACGCTCCTCCTCGGCAAAGAATCGCTCCCACTCGGGAGAGCACGGAACGAGCTTCACGGTCTTTCGTTGTAAGCCGATCATAAGGCCTTCCTCTGAGACACTACAGCGAATTGGGAATAGAACGAATTTCTGCGCATGCTCCCATTCGCTCTTTTCCGCATTCGTTGTTGTCTTCTATTTGACTCGGACCGGCGTTATTGCCGGTCTGGTGTCATAGAAATTCGCCAGCAAGCCAAGGTTAAGGCCCAGGCGACGCAAGTGCGCCTTGAGTCGTTCGGCCATGGCATCGTCAGCCTGGCGAAGAGCGAAAGTGGCGAGCAAGACCTTGCCTTCCACCAGGATCAGACGGACATCCTGATAGCCTAACAGTTGGCCTTCGTATTCCACAGGCAACCGTTTGATGTAATCGTAATTGAGACCACCGCGGCGCAGCTCGATCATCGTAGCTCGCCGGTAGACCTGGTGCAGGAACCCCGGCCCCAAGGTGAAATGAACACGGTGACAGGCACGTTGGATGGCGTTTGCCAGATCAGGGTAGAGTAACTCTTGGGCAACAGGCTGGGGTTGCCAGATAAACTCTGGTTGCTTATCGCGCAGGAAGTTGGGCAGCCGCTCATCCTCGAGGGAAGGGCCACCGAAGTTGACAACGATTGCCAGGTCGGCGTCAGTGATCTTCAGGTACGAGATGGCCTGTGCTTTGTGAACGGGTTCAATGGCAGACGCGACTTTGATCTCGAGCAGCATTTTGCCGTCCTCAACCCACACGTCCACATAGTACAGGCCCACACGTTCACCTTCGTAATAGACCTCAAAGGCTTTTTCCGCTTCGCAGGCAACCCTGCGTTTCTCCAACCCAAGGACAATGGCATCCCGGTAGTATTCTTCCTTGAGCATGGGACCGAGGGTGTTATATACATCGAGAAGCACACCGCGCACCAGGTAACTGAGTTCAGGGTGTACAAGTTTAGGCATCATCCCCTCCTTCCCTAATTCGTTTTATTCCAAATTCGTTGTAGTGCTCCTCTGGCGACATCGTGCGAGAGGCAGAAGACGAAGAGACCGCCCGGCACCAGCACCCGCCAGGCCTCGTCATAGGCCCGGCGCAGGTCGGTCACGTAGTCGAAGGCGTAGGAGGAGAGGACGATGTCAAAGCTCTCGTCGGGGAAAGGGCTCAGGTTCTCGGCCACGCCCTCAACGAAGTGTACCTCAACCCCGATCTCTCGCGCCAGGCGTCGGGCGTGATCGAGTTGGGCCGGCGAGGGGTCCACGCCAATGCAGGTGGCGCCCCATTTGGTCAGGGCGATGCTGTTCTGGCCACCGCCGCACCCGATCTCGATGACCCGCTTGCCGGCCACCTCGCCCAGCAAACGCAGCTCGCGCTCGCCGGGCGCCAGGGAGCCGTAGTGCACATCGTCGGTCGAGATGCGCGTGTGGGCCTGATACTGGGCTGAGAGCGCGTTCCAACTGCGGCGGTTCAGCTCGATGGTCTTGTGATCAACCATTGGCGGCTACCTGCTCTCCGCTGACAAATGCCATCATCTCGGCCATGGGGCAGGTGGCCACGGCCATCACCCGGTCGGCCCCACCGTAGTAGACGTAAAGTTCATCGTTCACCACCACCGCGCCGCAACTGAAGACCACATGGGGCACATCGCCCCTGTGCTCCCACGTCTCCTGAGGCTCAAGGATGAAGCCCGCTGGCCGGGCCAGGACCACCGAGGGGTCGGCCAGGTCCAATAGGGCAGCGCCCAGTCGGTAGACGCCATGGGCATCTACACCATGGTAGATAAGAAGCCAACCTTGTTTCGTCTTGATGGGAGGGCCGGCGGCCCCGATTTTCCAATGCTCCCAGGTTCCCCGTCGGGGCCGCATGATGATTTGGTGGTCCGTCCAGTGAAGCAAATCGTCGGAGTAGGCCAGCCAGATGTCGGGAGGGCGGCGATGGAGCATGGCGTAGCGGCTGCCGACCTTCTCCGGGAAGAGGACGTGGTCCTTGTTGTCCTCGTCCGGCAGCACCACGCCCATGCGCTCCCAGGTGATGAGGTTCTGGCTCTTGGCAAGGGAGGCGCGGGTGCCATGGGGGGAGTAGCCGGTGTAGGTCATGTAGAACGTGTCCTCTATCTGGGTGATGCGCGGATCCTCCACCCCCCCTGGTTTCGAACTCCGTGGCCGGGCTGAGCACCGGCCGGTCCAGCCGCGCCCAATGGAACCCATCCTCGCTGACAGCGTAGCCGATGTGGGAGACGTAGTCCACCCCTTGGGCGCGGTAGAGCATGTGGAACAGGCCGTTGTGGTGCACGACGGCCGCGTTGAACACGTTGAGCGCCTCCCAGGGGTGCAGAGGGTTCGGCTTGAGGATGGGGTTCCCTTTATAGCGTTGCAGTTTAATTTGACAATGGCACATTTCTCGGCCAATTTCTTGCTCGTTCGACGTTAGAACCTTGACAATCTAGGCGAAAGCGGTTACGCTAGCAGG
>FWPU01002885.1_pt1 | contig 45532 bp, 42 predicted proteins | sample 2228361 | NCBI WGS metagenome assembly FWPU01 (sample SAMEA103939777, study PRJEB20133) | metagenome
GTCCTTTGCCCAAGAGACGAAACCATCTCCGTGTTGGAGCAGCTCTCCCTTTCGCAGATCGTGCGCAGTTCCATCCTCGTGGAAGAAATGGAAGGAAGCGAAGGAGGCCGCGTGGGGCCGGCCAGATCAGAATCCTAGGAATCCGGGACTCGAAGGACGACGGAACATGCAGCGTGCCAGGATCCTCTCGGTGGGAAGGTAACTGCCGGAAAGGCGGGTCACGAACTTCGACCTCATGAAGCTTTTCGATACGAGCGATGAATGGATCCAGCAAAGGACCGGCATCGTGGAAAGGCGGTATGCGGAACCCGGAGTCTATTGCTCCGATCTCGCCCTGGAGGCCACGCGAGACGCCCTGGCCCGGGCCGGCATGGACGCCCGGGAGATCGATTTCATCATCTTCGCGACCTTGAGCCCGGATTTTCATTTTCCGGGCTCGGCCTGCTATCTCCAGCGGAAGCTCGGCCTGACGGAAATCGGGTGCATGGACATCCGCAACCAGTGCTCGGGCTTCCTGTACAGCCTTGCGGTGGCCGATGCCTTCGTGCGCATCGGGATGTACAAGAGGGTCCTTGTCGTGGGGGCCGAGGTGCATTCCAGCGCCCTCAATTTCACGAACGAGGGCCGGGATGTGGCCGTGTTGTTCGGAGACGGCGCAGGCGCCGTGATCGTCGGCCCCTCCGAGGATCCCGACCGGGGAATCCTTTCGACTCACCTGCACGCCGATGGCCGCTACGCAGACGCGCTCAGGCTCGAGATTTGGGACATCAGCCGCAAGCCTTACATCACAGAGGCGAATCTCCGGGAGGGCCGCATCTGGCCCCAAATGAAGGGGAAGGAAGTCTTCCGCATGGCCGTCACCAAGATTCCGGAAGTCGTTGAGGAGGCCCTGAGCGCCCACGGTCTCACCCTGGACCAGGTCGCCCTGTTTGTGCCCCATCAGGCGAATCTCAGGATCAACCAGTTTTCGGCCGCCAGACTGGGCGTGGCCGAGGAGAAGTTCTTCAGCAACATCCAGCGGTACGGCAATACCACGGCAGGATCCATCCCGATCGCCCTGAGCGAGCTTCTCGACCAGAAGGCCATCCGGGAAGGAGATTATATCGTCCTCGTGGCCTTTGGAGCAGGCTTCACCTGGGGAGCTACCGTGATCCGGTGGTAGATGCGGTCTCCTCCCCCCCGCCGTCCTGTCGGAGATCCCGGCCCCGGACGCCCGGGTGCGAATCCTCAATCCGGGCCGACCCTGTCTTTGAACAGCCCCGCAGGCCCTTCTCGTTCCCCTTCCCCGTCCGCCCCTTCGCTCAGGCCTCCGTCCCTCTGCAGCCTCGGGATGTCGATTTCGAGTTTCTTGATCTTGTAACAAAGCACCCTGGGACTGATCCCGAGCTTTTCTGCCGCATCCTTCTGGACCCAGTTGTTCTCCTCCAGGGCCTTGAGGATGATCCTTCTCTCCAGGCTCTCGAGATACGCGGGCAGCGAACCCGGCACTTCGACGTCTCGGCCCGCGTCTGTTCCGGGTGCACCCACGGCCTCCTCCCCGGGAAAGCCTGCCAGGCCCAGGTCGCGCGCCGTGAGAACCGGTCCCCGGGAGAGAACCACGCCGGCTTCGATCACGTTCTTGAGCTCCCGAACGTTGCCCGGCCAGGGGTAGCGGCAAAGGCTCTCCAAGACGCCTTCCTCGAATCGCATCGGCTCCCGCTTCATTTTCCGGGCGAAGTTCTGGAGAAAATACTCGGCCAGAAGCGGAATGTCCTCCTTCCGGTCCCGCAGGGGAGGCAGTTCGATCTTGAGAACCGCAAGCCGGTAGTAAAGATCCAAGCGAAAGAGCCCCTTCTTCACTTGGTCCTGCAGATCCACGTTGGTGGCCGCCACGACCCTGACCGAAACGCTTCTCATCTGGTTTTCGCCGACCCTGCGGATCTGCCCCTCCTGGAGAACCCGGAGCAGCCGGGGCTGGAGATCCATGGGCAGGCTGCTGACTTCATCGATGAAAAGGGTCCCGCGGTCGGCCAGCTCGAAAAGCCCCTTGCGCGTTTCCGCAGCGTGCGTGAACGCACCCTTGGCGTGTCCGAAAAGCTCGCTCTCGATCAGGCTGCCGGGCATGGCGCCGCAGTCCAGCACCACAAAACGCTCCCGGGCGCGGGAGCTGTTGGCATGAATCATCTGCGCGATGAGTTCCTTTCCCGTACCGCTTTCGCCCTGGATCAGAACCGTGGAGTCCGTCTCGCAGATCCGCTCCAGGAGAGGATAGAGGTCTCGCATCCTCTGGCTCGTTCCATACACCCCCGGAAAATGCTTCCCGTCGGCCTTGGCCCGGACATCGGAAAAGGACTTGGCGGCTTCGGCCAGGGCTCTCTCGACGGTCTTCACAAGATCCTTTCCCTGGAACGGCTTGGTGAGGTAGTCGAAGGCTCCTTCTTTGATCGCCTCCACCGCGCTCGGTATCGTCCCGTAGGCGGTCAGGAGGATCACGGGCACCCCGTGCCTCAGCTGTCGCACCCGGCGGAGAAACTCGATCCCGTCGATCTGCGGCATCCGGACATCGCTCACGATCAGATCACACGCCTCTTCCCGCAACAGATCCAGGGCTTCCAAGGGGTCCGGAAACGTCTCGACCCGGTATCCGCTGGCCTCCAGGCGCGCACGGATCACTTCCAGGATGTTCTCGTCATCGTCTACAATTAAGATTTTCGCCATGGGTCTCGCTCACCTGTTCTGCCGAAGGTCCAGGGTTTCCGGAATCTTCTCCGTTTCCTCGTGGATCCGCTCCAGCTCCTGGATCTGGAACTTCAAGGTCTCGATTTCCTTCTCCTGGGCTTGCAGTTTATGCTGAAGCCGCCTTGCCTTCTCCGACTCCCGATGGAGCCCCTTGATCTGGGCGTCCAACAGCTCGGCGATCCGCTCCGCATTTCTCCGGCAGGGCCCCCCAGGGTACTTCTGGCCGTAAGCCCGCATGTAGTCCCGGTGCTTTTCCAGCTCGTCGGGGGATCTCGTTTCGAGCAGGTCGACGAGACCCAGGTAAAAGTAGGCTCGCGGACAGAGAGCGCAAGGCTCCCCCGACTGCAGGAGCTGTTCGAGGATGACCCGCGCCTCCTTCCACTTTCCCTCCTCCAGAAGCATCAGACCGTGGTGATAGCGTGCCGCCTCCAGAGCTGCCGGATCCATCTGCGTCTTCCGGGGCGGCTCGACGACGACTTCGGGCTCGGCCGCCCTGGGTACGAGGCTGCAGGCCAAGAGCCCCAGGCTGGACACGGCAGCCACGAGGACCAGGATGCCTGCCTTCCAACAGGACAGATCCCGAATCGAACGTTGGGCCTTCATGACCGCTCCAGACGGACGGGTTCTCCCTCGCCCCTGCCCTTCGGCTGCCGGTTCGTCCGGATGTCGTCCTCCCCATCGGGGACCTGCGCCCTGCCCGCCCGCTCCTGGGGAAGGGTAAACACAAACGAGGCGCCGCGGGGGACCGCATCCTCGACCCAAATGGCGCCCCCGTGGCCCTCGATGATGTGCTTGGCGATGGAGAGGCCCAGGCCGCTTCCACTGCCCCGGCTCGACTTCCTTCGGATTTGATAAAACTTCTCGAATACCCGCTTTCGCTCCGCAGGCGGGATGCCCTCGCCCGTGTCGGAGACGCGGCAGACCAGCCCCGCGCCGGAACTCCATCCGCCCCCGTTCTCCCGAGTCCTCTGTCCGGGCAGGTCTTTTTCCCTGTACTCGACTGCGATCGAGACCCTGCCCCCTGGCGGCGTGAAACGGATCGCATTGTCAAGCAGGTTGTCTAGAACCTGTTTCAGCCGTTCTGGGTCCGCCTGGATGAGGGGGAGAGGGTCGGGCCGGGGGCGCAGGTCAAGAGCCACCCGTTTCTTTTCAGCCAACAGGCGGAACGCTTCGAGCCTCTCTTCCAGCAGACGCCCGAAATCCATCCAGGTCCGGCTCAGGTCCAGCATGCCTGCTTCCATCCGGGTAAGGTTCAGAATCTCGTCCACGAGGTCGGCAAGCTTCTGGATGCCCTGGGCATTGATGTCCAACAGATGACTCTGCTTCGCGTTGAGGGGGCCCGCCGCTTCCTCTCGAAGAAGCTCCACAGCCTCCTTCATGGACGTCAAGGGCGTCTTGAGTTCGTGGGAGACGATGGCCATGAAGTCGGCCTTCATGTCGTCGAGGTGCTGAAGCCTCTCGGCCATCTCGTTGAAGGCATCCGCCAAATCCCCGAGCTCGTCCGGACTGCTCAGCGCGATGCGGTGGCCGAATCGGCCTTGGGCAATCTCCCGCGTGCCCTGGCGCAGGAGACCGATGGGCACGGTGACAGAGCGGACCAGGAAAAAGGAGAGCCCGCCTGCCACCACCAGCGAAAGCCCCCCCCACAGGATCCCCAACCGGATGGTTTCTCCTTCCAATCGCCCCATCTCGTGGATCCGGGCTTTCATGTTTTCTTGGTTCACTTGGAGAAGCCGGTGCACCTCCTCGAGGGGGACTTCGGCAAAAGACTGCGCGCCCTCGCCGCTTCGCATCTCCCCGAAAGCGTCCTCGGCATGAAGGCCTTCCCAGAAGTTTCTCAGCCGAGCCCAGCAGGACCGCTCCGCCTCGGTCAGGCCGATTCCCTCGAGTTCCTCAAGGCCGGTCCCGAGGCGCCTCAGATCCTCGAAGAATCGGTCCTTGTATTCTCCCTTCTGCAACAGGAGGAACTTCTTGCGGTTGCGCTCCATGGAAAGCAGGATGTCCACCAAGGAGAGCCCGACCTGGCGCACCCGGAAGTCCCGCTCGACCAGAACCGAGGTCGTCCGTTTCGAGTACCAGGCCACACCGACCGTGATTCCGATACTGGCGAGAACCAGGACGACCATCAGCCCGGCGAACAGAACGACCCTGAGGCGATAGCCCCTAAAGGGAAGCCGGAACTTCACGGGTACCCCCAGACTTTCGAGCGGACAGATCGGCCGGCGCCGAAGAGCATGGCCAGGCTCGGGAAGACAAGCCGTCCTGTTGTCCGATGAGGCCCCTAAGCAGACCCAGACTGCCCATCTGCTCGCGCCGGGAACTCCCCGTGGGAAAGACGGGATACCGGCCGAAGACCTGGCGGGGAATGAGTTCCAGGTTCACCCTGCCCGTTTTCCGCATGGAAGACCTGTCGAACAAGAGCTGCAGGGTGTCAGAATAGGCTGAAACCTCTTGAAGAGGAATCCGGGTGAGGGGCATGTGCTCATCCCCGCTGGCCGGGCCTGCGCTCGCCCGGACCCGGCAATGGCTCCGGTTGTAATGGATGTGGGCATACACGATCTCCGGCCCCAATTCTTCCACCATCTCCCTGCAATAGCCGAAAGTTTTCCGATAACTCCCGATGTCTTTCTTGCGGGTCTGCTCCGCGAAGAGGCCCGCATACTGGTTGGCATGCCCCCAGTCAAAGCACACCTTGAGGCACGGAGAAGGCAGAGCCCGAAGAACCTTCCTGAGATCCCGATAGTCTGCGCCCAGATACGAGCGGCCCCGCACCGGGCTCGGCATGTTTTCGAGAGCCAGAATCACCCCCTTCTCCTCTGCCGCCGGCAGGACGTCCGCCAGAACCCGCACGGCTCTGTCCAGGGATTGGCTGACGGAGTCCAGCACCGCCCCCAGGTGAACCACCAGAATCGCCCCCTTGCCCGCAATCGCCGCGGCAGCCTGGATCTGGCTCCGGAGTCCCCTGCGAGCCCTTTCGCTTCCGTCGCTCAGTTCCATGGCGGTGTCTGAAAAAAAGGGAGCACCCCCTCCGAAGGTGGCATGAAAAGCAAAAACAGGCCATCTGGCTCTCTTGTAACGAGCCACGACCCTGTCCCGCAGGCTCAGATCAGGCCTGAGAATGCGGGTGTACGAGAACCCAAGATCCATGCCGTCGAAGCCTCCCGGACCGAAGGCCCAGCGGGGGAAAGGTCCGAGGCCGTCCCCGGGCAGCAGCCGGACCAGAGACTTCAGGGGGGCACCCTTTGTCAGAAGGATTCGGGGGAGCAGGTGAAAGGGCCACCCGTTCACGTAGAAAGGATCAATCAGGATTTTCAAGGGACACACTCCCTCTGTTCTCTCCGTTCCCCTGAGCCCGGGCATGCCGGCCGTACGCCGAACCGCTTCCCGGCGAAGTCGCGCCTTCCGCTACGGGCCTTTGAGGGCAGAAAGGGCGTCGAAACAGGGGGTTGACTTGCGGTCCGGCGGCCGTAGAATGGGAAAAGCCCTTTTCCCCTCAGGGAGAGGGCTTTCATTATTGCAAAAAGGGAGCGGAAATCCAAGGGTTGTGGAGAAAATCGGCATGAGGGTCCGGAGGCAGTGGGACCGCGGCTTCGTTCTGTTTGTCTGCTGCGTTCCCTGGTTGTTTCTCGCTGGGTGCGGCCGGATCGCCAGCCATTACACGCGGCCCGTTCTCGACGACCTCACCAAGTCCTTTCTCGAACAGAAAGACCTGGACCTGGCTGAACAGGGCGTTCCGGCCTTCCTGCTCGCCCTGGACGGTCTGATCCGGCACAGCCCGGAAAACAAGAACTTGCTTCTGGCCGGCGCGCAGGCCTACTCGGCATACGGCTCGGCCTTTGTGGCGGACAAGAACCCGGAACGGAACAGAATCCTTGCAGAGAAAGCCAAGAGATACGCCCTGACCGCCCTGAGCCTGCAGAACCGAAAGTTCTCGAAGGTCCGGGAACGCCCCTTCGGGGAATTCGAAGCCTGCCTGTCTACCTTTCGCAAGAAAGACGTCCCGTTCCTTTTCCAGGCCGCCGCGAGCTGGGCCGGATGGATCCAGGCCAACGCATCCTCCACGGACGCTCTGGCCGACCTGCCCAAGGTGGAAAGCCTGATTCGAAAGGTCATCGAGCTGGACGAAACATTCTCCCACGGCGCGGCGCACGCGTTTCTGGGAGCCCTGTTGACCGTCCGGCCGCCGGCGTTGGGAGGCAGGCCAGAGGAGGCCCGGAACCATTTTGAAAGGGCCCTCGAACTCGGAAAAGGGAAGTTCCTGCCCTCGTATGTTCTCTATGCGAAGCAGTACGCCATGCTCGTTTACGACAAGGAGCTTTTTTTCAAGCTTCTCGAAACGGTCCTGCACTCCCCGGCGGATGCCGTGCCGGAGCTGACGCTCATGAATCTCCTGGCCCAGCGCCAGGCGGCCGAGCTTATCGCCCGTGCTCGACGGGAGGACTATTTCGACTGAAGGCGCATGGGCTGCAGGATCCCCGTAGCCCACAAAGGGAGGCGGGACCGATCGGGGAGACGGGTTCGGGTCATTCTCTCCTCTGACGGAGGTAAATGGAATGCATCGATCCTTGCGGGTATCCGCTGCTGCGGCTTTCGTTCTCTGTCTCGCCGCACTCCCGAGTCAGGCTCTTGCAGTCAGGATCAAGATCGCGACCAAGGCTCCGGCCAATTTCGAGTCCGCCCGGATTGTCACCGAGATGACCGAAGAGATCGCCCGGGCGACGAACGGAGAGGTGCAGTTCAAGATCTACTACGGCGGCGTCAAGGGCACCGGCCGGGATCTCCTGCTCAAGATGCAGAGCGGAGAGATCCACGGCGGAGAGTTCACGGCAGGAGAGGTTTCCACGATCTGCAAGGACCTTCGGGTTCTCAACATCCCCCTGGCGCTCAACAGCTACGAGGAGGTGGATTTCGTCCTGGGCAAGATGGCGCCGCGGTTCCAAAGCTGCCTGGAAAAAGAAGGCTACAAAGTCCTCGGCTGGCTCGAGGTCGGCTTCGGGTATCTCATGTCCGTGGCGCCGATTGCGGGCCTGTCGGACCTCAAGGGGAAGAAAGTCTGGATCCCCCAGGGGGACCCGGTGGGGCAGGCCGCCTTCGAGTTTATGGGCGTCCCGCCGATCCCTCTTTCGATTTCGGACGTGATCGTGGCCCTCCAGACAGGACAAATCAACACGGTGGCAAATTCCTTCGTCGGAGCGATTGCGCTCCAGTGGCACACCCAGATTCGCTACATCACGGATACGCCCCTTCTGTACATCTACGGACTCCTCATGGTGACGCGAGACGCCTACGAGCAGATCCCGCAAGCGTACCGGGAGACTGTGCAGAAAACCATCGATGCGTACTTTCTCAGGCTCAAGATGGACATCCGCAAGAACAACCTCGACTCCCGGCAGACCCTTGCGAAGCAGGGCATCCAGTTCGTTCCGGTCGGGCCCGGCCCCCTTCGAGAACTCGAGGACCTGGTGGCGAAAGTCAACGCCAATCTCTCGGACAAGGAATTCCCTGCCGACGCCCTGGCCGAGATGCAGAGCCACATCCGGGCGTACAGAAGCTCCCATCCGCAGACGAAACAGTAGGAAATGGCTTCCCCAGGCCGGCCCGCCCGAACAGCCCTTGCACGGATCGAGGACAGCCTCCTCGTGCTGCTCCTCGTGGCCATGATCGTGCTCGCTTTTCTGCAGATTCTGCTCCGGAACGTTTTCGGGATCGGCCTTGTCTGGATCGAGCCTCTGGTCCGCCAGATGCTGCTCTGGGTCGCCCTGCTGGGCGGAATGGTCGCAACCCGTGAGCACAACCACATCACCGTGGACGCCTTCTCGCGCTTCCTCAAAGGCAGAGCCCGCTCGGCAGTGGGATTCCTCTGCGACACCTTTGCGGCGGTCGTCTGCGCCCTGCTCACCTATGCGACCTTCCAGGTCTTTGCTCAGGAATTCCGGGATCCGAAGCTGGGCCAGCTCGTCACAGGCCTTCCGGCCTGGGCCTCCCTGGCCACTCTTCCGGCCGCCTTTTCGGTCATGGCCGTCCGGTTCGGGCGTTTCGCCCTTCGGAATCTCAGGGATTCGATTCGAGGAGCCCCGGTGAAATGACCCCCCTGCTTGCTCTCGTCATCGGCCTCTGCATCCTGCTCGGCGCACCGATCTTCTGCGTCTTCGCGGCAGTGGCGCTTCTCGGATGGTATGCGGACGGGACTCCCCTTTCCGTTGTGGGAACCGATCTCTTTCGCCTCTCCAGCAATTTCATCCTGATCACGATCCCCTTGTTCACCTTCGCCGGGTACCTCCTGGGCGAGAGCGGGGCCCCCGGCCGCCTTGTGAGGCTCTCCCGGGCCTTCCTGGGCTGGATGCCGGGCGGACTCGCCGTCGTATCGATCGTGGCCTGCTCGCTCTTTACAGCTTTTACCGGAGCCTCGGGGGTCACGATCGTGGCGCTGGGAGCCTTGCTGCTGCCGGCTCTCATCGAGGACCGGTATGCCGAGAATTTTTCCCTCGGGCTCGTCACCACGGGAGGCAGCCTGGGTCTTCTCTTCGCGCCGAGCATCCCCCTGATCCTCTACGGGGTGATCACCGAGACGCCTGTTTCGGACATGTTCCTCGCGGGCCTTCTCCCCGGCCTGCTCATGGTGGGGGTCCTGTGCGTCTTCGGCGTGGCGGCAGCCCGCCGTTCGGGCGTGCCCCGCAGCTCCGTGAGCCTGCGCGAACTCGGCGCAGCGCTCTGGGAAGCCCGCTGGGAGGTTCCGCTTCCGCTGGTGGTGCTCGGGGGGATTTACAGCGGTTTCTTCGCGGTGAGCGAGGCGGCCGCCGTGACCGCCTTTTGGGTCCTCGTCGCCGAAGTCCTCCTCTATCGGGAGATCTCCCTGGCCCAGCTCCGCAAGGTCATCCGCGACAGCATGGTCATGGTCGGCGGGATCCTCATCATCGTGGCCGCGGCCATGGCCACGACAAACTACTTCATCGACGTGGACGTGCCGACGCGAATCTTTGCCTTCATCCAGAGGTTCGTCAGCTCCCGGATCGTCTTTCTCGTTTTGCTGAACGTTTTTCTCTTTGTTCTGGGGATGATTCTCGATATCTTCTCCGCCCTCGTGGTCGTGGTTCCGATCATCACGCCCGTCGCACAACGGTACGGCGTGGACATGGTCCACCTGGGGATCGTGTTCCTGGCCAACATGCAGATCGGATACCTCACGCCGCCGTTCGGCATGGGGCTGTTCATCTCGAGCTACCGATTCCGCCGGGGCATCCTGCAGATCACCGCGGCCTGCCTCCCCTTCATTCTCATGCTCATCCTATCGGTTCTCCTCATCACCTACTGGCCCGCCCTGAGCCTCTCCCTGCTCAACCGCGGCGCCCCGACAGGCTTCTAGCATCAACCTTCAACGGGAGGCCCTCTCCTTCGCCGGTTCCCGACGCCCGACCACAGGCCGGAGCGTCCGTCGAGCAGGCAGATTCCTCGCCGGCCGGACCCTGTGTGTGCTGCCCCTCGTCAGAGCCTCGCTCGATGCAGATCGAGTCCACAGCAAGTCTCTATCTCCCCATTGTCCGAGAACAGGGCAGAGCCAAGACAGATGAAACCCTGTGGAAGGGCTGTTACGCGCTCTTGCGAACTCGGCCGAGAAACTCTTGCAGTTCCTCTCCCTCCAGGACCTCCTTTTCCAGAAGCCTGGCCGCCATTTCGTCCAGGAGGGCGCGGTTCTGGATGAGAATGTTCCGAGAGCGGTGGTAGGTCTCCTCGATGATCCGTTCGACTTCCTTGTCGATTTCCCGGGCCGTCTCTTCGCTGAACGCCTTTTCCCGGGGCATGGGAACACCCGGCAGAAAGGCCTGCCTGGGGCCCTCGTAGGTCACAAGGCCGATCCGCTCGCTCATGCCGTACTCCTTGACCATCCGCTGGGCGATGTCGGTGGCCCGCTGGAGATCGTTCTGCGCTCCGGTGGAGACCTCCTGAAAGACGATTTCCTCGGCGATCCGGCCGCCGAGCAGGCCAGCCATCTTGCCCAGGAGCTCGGATTTCGTCAGGAGGTACCGGTCCTCGGTGGGCATCTGCAGGGTGTAGCCCAGGGCCGAAATGCCCCGGGGAACGATCGAGATCTTGCGCACCGGGTCTGCACCCGGCACGGCCGTGGAAACCACGGCGTGGCCGCACTCGTGGTAGGCCACGATCCGCTTTTCGGTTTCGTTGAGCAGGCGGTTCTTCTTCTGCAGGCCGGCGATCACGCGCTCGATCGCTTCGTTGAAGTCCGCCATCTCCACTTCCTGCTTGCCCTTGCGGGCTGCCAGGAGCGCGGCCTCGTTGACCACGTTGGCCAGATCGGCCCCCACAAAGCCCGGCGTGCTGGCCGCCACGGCCTTGAGATCCACATCCTTGGCCAGCTTGATCTTGGAGGCATGGACCTGAAGAATTTCCTCTCGCCCCTTCCGGTCCGGCCGGTCCACGAGAACCTGGCGGTCGAAACGGCCCGGCCTGAGCAAGGCCGGGTCCAGAATCTCGGGCCGGTTCGTCGCGCCCATGATGATGACGCCCTGGTTGGTCTCGAAGCCGTCCATTTCGACAAGGAGCTGGTTCAGGGTCTGCTCGCGCTCGTCGTGTCCGCCCAAGGGGTTCAGGCCCCTGGCCTTTCCCAGGGCGTCGAGCTCGTCGATGAAAATGATGCAGGGGGCGTTCCGCACGGCCTGTTCGAACAGATCCCTTACGCGCGCCGCACCCAGCCCGACGAACATCTCCACGAAGTCCGACCCGCTCATGCTGAAAAAGGGAACGCCGGCTTCTCCGGCCACGGCCTTGGCCAGCAGGGTCTTGCCGGCGCCCGGAGGCCCGACGAGAAGAACCCCTTTGGGGATCCGCGCGCCGAGCCCCTTGTAGCGGTCCGCGTTCTTCAAGAATTCGACGATCTCCTTGAGCTCCTCTTTCGCCTCGTCGATCCCGGCAACGTCCCGGAAAGTCACGCCGGTCTCGTTTTGGGCGTAGATTTTGGCCTTGCTCTTCTTGAAGGCCATCACCGAAAGGCCCGGGTTCATCTTCCGCATGAAGTAGCCCCAGACCACGAACATGAAAAGGAGAGGAAGCACCCAGTACATGAGGAAGGTTTGCAGCCCGCTGGGGCTCAAGGTCCCCCGGAACTGGACCCCTGCGGCGGTCAGGTCCTTGACCAGATCCGGATCGGTCACCCGGACGGTCACGAAGGTTTTGCTTTCCTTTCCGCTCCCCCTGCTCCCCTCCGGAGGCCGGATGGGCTCCCGCAGAGTCCCTTCGATCCGCTCCTCCTGGATCCAGCAGGACTCCACCTTGCCCTCTGCGACCCACCGCTTGAACTCGCTGTACGGAATCTCCATCACGCCTTTCTTGGCCAGGTAATTCTGGATGAACATGAGCACCAGAAGGGCCCCGAGGAAATACCAGAGGCTGAAATGGATCCGTTTCTTCTGGAATGCGTCTCCGGAAGGTGCGGGCTTTCTCCCGTCCCCGCCGGGTTTTGCACCGCCTGATAAAAATTCCTTTCCCATCTCGGTGCTCCCTCGTTTGGCCCGTCCCCCGGTCACATCCTCTCGGGCACTTCGATGCCGAGAAGACCCAGGGAGTTCCGGAGAACCCTGTCGACCAGGCCGCACAGGACGAGCCGGGTCTCCCTCGTGCCTGCCGGGGCTTTCAGAAACGGCAGGTTCTGGTAGAAACGATTGTAGTGGGAAGCCAGGTCAAAAAGGTAGTCGGTGAGGAGATTCGGCCTGGAGGCCGCCACAGCCCGCCGGAGATGTTCGGGGAACTCGAGAATTCTCTTGGCGATCTGAAGCTCCAGATCCTCCTGGAGAGACACTTCTGCACCGAGAAGGTCTCCCCCTCCAAACTCCTGCCGGTACTTGCGCCACACGCTCTGAATGCGCGCGCAGGTGTACTGGAGATAGGGAGCCGAATTGCCCTCCAGGGAAAGCGCCCTCTCCCAGGTGAACAGGATCGTGGACTGGCGGTTCTGGCTGAGATCCGCGTACTTGACCGCGCCCAGGCCGACTTTCCTGGCGACTTCCCTCTTTTCCTCCTCCGGCAGGGCCGGGTTGAGCTGGTCCACCACTTCGTACGCCTTCCGTTCGGCCTCGTCGAGGAGTCTTTCCAGGCGGATGACGTTGCCATCCCGGGTCGAAAACGTCCCCTCGGGCAGTCGCATGATGCCGAAGCCCACGTGCTCGAGCTCGGCGCGGATGCCCAATCGGCGGGCCACGGCGAACAATTGGCGGAAGTGGAGCTGCTGCCTCTCGTCCGTCACATACAGAATCCGATCGGGATCCCAGCGCTCCTGCCGGTACAGGAGCGTGGCGATATCGGTCGTGGCGTAGTTGAAGCCCCCGTCGCTTTTCCGGATGAGAAAAGGCGGCAGGCCGTCCTCTTCAAGGAAGACCACCACGGCTCCATCGCTCACTCTGGCAAGGCCCCGGGCCAGCAGGTCCTCCACGAGAGGCCCCAAACGCTCGTGGTAGGCACTTTCCCCCAGGGTGAAATCGAAGGTGACGCCCAGCCGGGCATAAATGCGGTCGAACTCCTTCCGGGAGGCTTGAACGAACCGCTCCCAGAGCGCGCGGTTCTCGGGGTCCCCCTGTTGCAGGCGCACGAGTTCCTGCCTGGCCTTTTCCATCAGGCTTTCGTCTTGCCGTGCCAGGGCGTACATTTCCACGTACACCCGCTCGAGTTCCTCGATCGGTTCCTGCTCGAACCGGGCCGGATCCGCAAACCGACGGTACCCCTCCAGAAGGATGCCGAACTGGGTGCCCCAGTCGCCGATATGGTTGTCGGCGATGACCTCGTACCCCAGGAAGCGGTACATCCGGTCCAAGGCGTTGCCCAGGATCGTGGAACGAATGTGCCCGATGTGCATGGGCTTGGCCACGTTCGGGCTCGAGTAGTCGATGACGATCCTGCGGTTCCGGCCGGTCAGGTCCACTCCGAGTCGTTCCTGGCCGTAGACGCCGCGGATCTCTTCGGAAAGCCAGCTTTTTCGCACCCACAGATTCACGAAGCCCGGGCCCGCAATGTCCACTTTTTCGAGCCAGGGCATCCCTTCGATGGCCCGGACCACTCCTTCCGCGATCTCCCGCGGCTTCCGGCGCGCCTGCTTGGCCAGGGTCATGGCGCCGTTGAATTGGTAGTCCCCGAACTTCGGATTTCCCGTTGGCGCCACCCGAAGAACCACCGGGTCCAGATCCAGGAGCCCCCCGAATTCCCGGCAAAGGGAATCCGCAATCGGCTCCGACAGCTTGTCGACAATGGAGGCCATGGAAGTTCTCCTGGGGAAGACCGCTCAAAAAAACGGAGCGGGAATCTCTGCCCCCGCCCCGCAAGGCCTTCGTCTGATCTCGTGGCTGTATTCTATAGAACCTGCCGGCCAAATTCCAGAATGACGGTGGGCGCAACCCAGGAAGCCTCGAATCCTTTCCCTTGATCGGCTGGCAGCGAAAGGGCAAAATACGATGTAAGGAAGAAGAGAAGATGGGAATCCTGGACAAGAACATTCGCGAGATGACGCCCATCGACGTCGAGCTGTTCCGCGAGGCTGCGAGCGCCCTTGCCAGAAGCGGCGAACGTCTTGAAGAAGCTCTGGCGCTCCTCCGGGAAAGCGAGACGTTGCTCCAGGCGTCTCTGGCAGAAGGCGCGGCTCCGGACATCTCGGGCGCACTGGAAACCTACCGCAAGGCCTGGCAGAGAGCCGAACGGGCCCGGTACGCCTATATCGTGCAGCGGGAGGCACTGGGGCTGAGAACCCACCGGTTCGTCGACCGCTTCTACCCCATGCCTCCTGAGCGCCGCATCCCGTCGCGAGGTTCTGGCTGATTCGGCACACCCACCACCTGGGCGCGGAGAGCTTCGTTGCAGCAAGGAAAGGTGTATCTCGTCGGTGCGGGTCCAGGGGATCCTGAACTCATCACGGTCAAAGGCCTTCGCCTCGTCCGTCAGGCAGACGTCGTCATCTACGACCGCCTGGTTCATCCGGACATTCTGAACCAGATGCGGCCGCTGGCGGAGCGCTTCTACGTGGGCAAGGAATGCACCCACCATACGGTGCCGCAGGACCGCATCAACGCCCTCATGGTCCTCAAGGCTCGGGAAGGGAAGGCCGTCGTGCGCCTCAAGGGAGGAGACCCCTTCGTGTTCGGCCGGGGAGCAGAGGAAGTCCTGCACCTCGTCGAAAACGGAATCCCCTGGGAGGTGGTCCCGGGCGTGACCTCCGCCACCGCCGTGCCGGCCTACGCCGGCATTCCGATCACGCACCGGGAGTTCTCTTCCATGGCTTCGATCATCACCGGACACGAGACCTTCAAGAAGGAACTCGCCCGCGTTCGCTACGATCTCATCGGCCCCACGGACAGCACCCTGGTCATTCTGATGGGCATGACGAATCTCCACGCCATCACCCGAGAACTCCTTTCCGCCGGACGTCCGGCTTCGACCCCGGCCTGCATCGTCACCCGGGGCACGTACCCCGAGCAGCGGGTTCTCACGGGAACGCTCGCCGACATTGCGGCCAGAAAAGACGAGGCAGGGCTTCAGCCGCCGGGAGTCGTGGTCATCGGAGAAGTGGTGAGGCTCCGGGAGAAGTTCATCGGCCCGCAGCAAGGAAAGCCCCGGCGAGGAGTCGAGCCGCCCGGGATCCAGGATGATGGAACCTGAAAAGCCCTCCCTTTACCCGGCCTTTCTGGACCTTCGAAGCAAACGGGTCCTCCTTGTCGGCGGAGGCGCAGTCGCTTTCCGCAAAGCCGAGGCCCTCGAGGGAACCGGATGCCGCATGACCGTCGTGTCGAGGGGATTCGAGCCCGCCTTTCAGAAGTGGCTGGACGAGAAAGGCGTCCCTCGCCACGAAAGGCCCTATCGGAAGGGCGAAGCCGCCGACTACGAAATCGTCTTCTCGGCCACGGACGACGCGGAAACGAACCAGGCTGTCGCCGAGGACGCCGCGGCGGCCGGAAGACCCGTCAATGTGGCGGACGAGCCCGAACTTTGCAGTTTCTTCGTGCCGGCGGTCGTACGAAGGGGCCCCCTGCAGATCGCGGTTTCCACCGGCGGCCAATGTCCGGGCCTGGCTCGCAGAATCCGCGAGGACCTGGAAAAACGGTTTCCGGCCTCCTACGGCCCCTTGATCGGGCAGCTGGGATCCATCCGAACCGCCCTGAAGTCTTCGGTCTCCTCGGAGCGCCTCCGCAGACAGATTCTCCAGAGGATTCTCGATTCCCGGGCCGTCCAGCAAGCCTTGTCCGGGGACTTCCGCCTGCTGCACAGAATGGAGACCGGATGGGCCCGGGCGCGCAGGCGTTTCTGAAGCGACGCGTCGCGCGTTCTTCCTCAGGCCTTCCGGGGGTCTTTTTCCGGCAGGCTGTCGAGATACGGAAGGCGGAAAGAGCACCGGATCGGGAGATCCCTTTCGCAGGGAACTGCCCGGTCCGGCCGCTCCCGAAGCAGATTCAGGTCTCTTTGACCTCGATAGCGCTCTCCGGGCAGGTTTCCACGCAGCTTTCGCAGCCGAGGCATTCCTCGACCTTGGTGGCTTCCGACTTCTCGTTCACCAGCTCAAGAACGCTGGCGGGGCAGATATCCACGCATTCTCCGCAGCCCGTGCACTTCTCCTTGTCGATGTTCACTTCGTACACGACCGATTCTCCTTTCCTGCGGCACCTTCAGCCGCTCTTGCCTCTGTTGTGTCTCCCCACAAATCCCCTTCCGACAACCAACACGCTCTTTGCTTCCGCTCCTGCTTGAAACGTGCCCCCCGCGCTCAGGCTGCGAGTTCCTCCTTGACGGAAACCGCGATCTTGTAAAGGACCGTCAGCACAAGAAACCCGATGGCCCAGACCCCGAGCGTGATCAGAAGCTCGGGAGCCGTCGGGGCGTATTCCACAACGTACTCGAAGGGATTGGGCACAAAACCGCCCACGACGAGCCCCATCCCTTTGTCGATCCAGGCCGCGGCGAAGACCGCGGCGGCCGCGACGGCCAGGGTTCTCTCGTTCCGCCGGGTCGACGGAACGATGAGCAAAACGATGCCGCCCACAGCCAGAACCACAGCGGTCCACATGAACGGGACGAGCCTCCCGTGGCCTTCCAGCCCCGCAAAGAGGTACTCCAGCGAGTGCATGTGCGACGGGATCTGGCTGTAAAAGGCCGTGAAAACCTCCAGAAGCGCAAAGAAGACGTTCAGGATCATGGCGTAGCAGACAATCTGGGCGAGCTTCTGGATGGGCTCCTTGCCGGGATCGAACCGGGTGAGGTTCCGGACAAGGAAACAAAGGAGAATCAGGAGCGCCGGCCCGGAGGCAAAGGCGGACGAGAGAAACCGGGCCGCCATGATCGCGGTGAGCCACAGATGCCTCCCCGGAAGGCCCGCATACAAGAAAGCCGTCACGGTGTGGATGCTGACAGCCCAGGGGATCGAAAGGTAAATGAGCGGCTTCACCCAGCCGGGCGGCGGAATCTCCTTGTGCTCGGCGTCCAGGACCACCCAGCCGATTACGATATTGAGCAGAAGATAGCCGCTCAGCACCACCATGTCCCAGAACATGATCGAATTGGGCGTGGGGTGCAGAATCACGTTGAGCACCCGAAGCGGCTGCCCCATGTCCACAAAGATGAACAGCATGCACATGAGAACCGACGAGACGGCGAGGAATTCCCCCAGAATCGTGATTTTTCCGAACTGCTTGTAGTGGTGCAGGTAGTAGGGGAGAACGAGCATCACGGCCGAGGCGGCCACGCCGACGAGAAAGGTGAACTGGGCGATGTAGAATCCCCAGGACACGTCCCTCCCCAGGCCCGTGATGCCCAGGCCCACGAAGAACTGCCACAGGTAGCACAGGACCCCCACGCCGATCACAGCGGCGAGGAAGGACAGCCAGAGCCAGTACTTTCGACTTCCGACGAGCGCCTTTTCCAGCATGGCCACCTCACACGATATAGTACACTTGCGGCAAGGTACCGAGTTCGGGTTTGCGGCGGATCGTGAAATTCTCGCGAAGGACCCGCCGCACATCCGATTCGGGATCTCTCACGTTCCCGAACACGAGAGCGCCTTCCTTGCAGGCCGCCACGCAGGCGGGCGGCAGCCCTTTGACGAGCCGTTCGGCGCAGAAGTTGCACTTCTCAACGACCCCCCGCATCCGGGTCGGGAAATCTGGGTTCGTCTCGGCGATGAACTTCCGGGGATCCTTCCAGTTGAAGCTCCTGGACCCGTAGGGGCATCCGGCCATGCAGAAGCGGCAGCCGATGCAGCGATGGAAGTCCATCATGACGATCCCTTCGGGCGTGCGGAACGTCGCCTTGGTCGGACAAACCCGCACGCACGGAGGGTTGTCGCAGTGGTTGCAGAGCACCACAAAGGGCTTCCCGAGCAGGCGCTCTTCCGTGTATTCGTGGCCCTGGCCGGGAAAGGCATGTTCGTAGGGCTCGGTCCAGATCCATTTGATCTCGTGCCTCGGGTTCTCCATTTTGGGCACGTTGTGCTCCCGGTGGCAGGCCTCCATGCAGTCGCGGCAGTCCTGCCGCTCGAGGCACTTTCGCATGTCCACGACCATCGCGTACCGGGTGCCTCCCTGAGCCTCGGCCAGCAGAGAAGCTTCGGCCTCCTTCCCGGAAAGCACCTCGAAGGCCCCCTTCCCGCCCAGGCCCAGGAGCGTGGACAGGCCGGCGATTTTCAGGAATTCTCTTCTGTCGACGCCCATCACGGCTTCTCCTTCCGCTCGACATGGCAGTCCCAGCAGTAGGGCTTGACTCCCAGGTAGTTGTGGCAGCGGTCGCAGAACTCGGCCTTGTTGGCATGGCAGCTCAGACAGGTGTTGCTCAGGCTCATGTCATAGGTCTGCCCGGCCACTGCCCCATAGACTCTCGCACCCCTCCGGACAACATCGTCCCGCCACTGGTTGAGAAGATCCATGTGGAAGGCCTTCATGTAGGAGGCCGGCTTCACGCACTCCTTTTGCTCCTTCGGAAGCTGGGGCTCGGGACGATAGTCGGCGCGGCCCGTCACCACGTTGTACCAGGCCGGCGACGTGATCAGAAACAGGAATACGAGGAGCCCCGCAATGATCTTTCCCCCGTCGTACATCGCCTATTCCTCCGTGCCCTCGAGGGGCTCCCCGCGCAGATCGGTCTCGCGTTTCTTTTCGCCCCTCATGACCAGCGCATTGCCCACCATCTCGTGGATTCCCGTGACCTGAACCTCCGGCACCCAGTACTCCATCAGGGTCGACAGCGTCGCCCTGTCGATGGCGCACATGCAGGCCAGCCGGTTCACGCCGTGCTTCTCGTGCACGTAGCGGACGGCGTTCGCCCTGGGCAGCCCCCCCCGCATCCGCATTTCCATGTTCTCGTCCGTTCCGAGTCCCGCGCCTCCGCCGCAGCAGAAGGTCTTCTCGCGGATCGTGTTCTCCGGCATCTCGAAGAAGTTTCTGCAGACGTTGCGGATCACGTACCGGGGCTCCTCGAAGATCCCCATGGCCCGGGCGGGGTTGCAGGAATCGTGGAAGGTGACCCGCAGGCGGTCGTTCCGGCTCGGATCGAGCTTGAGCTTGTTGTGGCGGATCAGATCGGCCGTAAACTCCATGATATGGACCATCTTCGTAGACCTGGCGTTCTCGAAGCGCGTGCCCGTCAGGGGGGAGACCGGCTCCTCGAGGAAGTCCGCCGGCCCGTTCATGGTGTCCATGTACTCATGGATGACGCGCCACATGTGGCCGCACTCTCCGCCGAGGATCCATTTCACGCCGAGCCGCTTGGCCTCCGCGTAGATCTTCGCGTTCAGGCGCTTGATGAGTTCGTGGGAGTTGAACAGGCCGAAGTTGCCCCCCTCGGAAGCATAGGCGCTCCAGGTATAATCGAGGCCGATCTCGTGGAAGAGCATCAGGTACCCCATCAGGGTGTAGGTGCCCGGATCCGCGAAGTAGTCGCCCGAGGGTGTCACGAACAGGATCTCGGCGCCCTTCTTGTTGATGGGCACGTCGATCCGCACGCCTGTAATGTCCTCGATTTCGCCCGCGAAGAACTCCAGGGTGTCCTTGAAGGTATGGGGCTGAATCCCCAGGTGGTTTCCCGTCCGGTAGCAGTTGGCCACCGGCTCCAAAGCCCAGTTGATGTTGCATCCGATCAGGTTGAGGAGCTCCCGGGCCATCATGGTGATCTCGGCCGTATCGATCCCGTACGGGCAAAAGACCGAGCAGCGGCGGCACTCGGTGCACTGGTAGAAGTAGTAGAACCACTCCTTGATCACGTCCTCGGTCAGGGGGCGAGCGCCGGCGAGCTTTCCGAGAATCTTCCCCGCGGCCGTAAAGTCGTTCCGGTAGACGGATCGGAGCAGTTCGGCCCGCAGGACCGGCATGTTCTTGGGGTCCCCGGAGCCGATGAAGAAGTGGCACTTGTCCGCGCAGGCGCCGCAGCGCACGCAGATGTCCATGAAGAGGTGAAAGGACCGGAACTTGCTCAGCCTCTCCTTCATGCCGGCAAGGACCGTCTCCTTCCAGTTGGGTGGCAGCTTCCAGTCCGCGTCGTGAGGCTGCCATTCCCTGGGGTTGGCCATGCCCAGGTACTTGAGGTTCTTGGGCGCGGCGCTGTAGCAATACGTTCCCTTCCGAAACTCGACCGGCGTTTCCATCCAGTCTTTCTTCGGGGGCGTGTAGTCGATCTGGCTCAGTTCCTCGGGGTGAATCGGAAGATGTTCGCTTGACATGTTTCTATTCCTTCTCCACCGGCAAACCAGCCGCTTTCATCTTGTCCCGGAATTCATCCTCCCACTCTTCGTACGTGTGAACCTCCACGTGGGGGTTCCAAGGATTCACATGCCTGTGCCGGCGGCTGTCTCCTCTCAGGTTGCGGGTCGGGCTCAGGAAGATGCCGCCCATATGAACGAGCTTGCTGAAGGGGAAATAGGCCAGAAGAACGCAGACCAGGAACAGATGCAGGTAAAAAGGAGCGCCGATCCCCTCCGGCACCGTGGGATGGAGGCTCACCAGCCCCATGGCCAGTTCCTTGACCTTCACAATATCCACCTTGGTGAAGTGCCTCATGACCAGGCCCGAAAGAGCGATCCCCAGGAGGAGCAACAGGGGGAAGTAATCCGCCGCGAGCGAGATGTACCGGACCTTCGGTTCCAGGAGCCTCCGCAGGAAGAGGTAGGACAAGGCCGCTGCCAGGATCAGTCCGCTCAGATACAGAATGGGCACTCCGACCTGGAAAAACCCGTCCAGGCTCTGGAGGATGTCCACGAAAGCGGGAACAGGCTCCGTGAAAAAGCGGAAATGACGGAGCAGAATGATGAGAAACGTCCAGTGGAAGGCCATGGCGCCGAGCCAGAGGAACTTGTTGCCCCCGTAAATGAGCCTGGGCCCGTTTCTCAGCTCCACCCGGGTGTTCCGAAACAGAGACCGGAACAGAAGCACTTCGAGAGCCATGCGGCCGATGACGCTCGCGGTGCAACAGGGGTTCTCAATCGGGTTGGCTTTGATCCAGGGCAAGGACTTCTGCTGCCCGCAGGTTGTGGCGATGGCGAAGGGGACGGGGGACCGGGCCCATTTCAGAACGCGGTAGACCATCCCCAGGGCAAAGATCCCGAAGGCGGCGTAGGGAAACACGATGCCGAACAGGGGGTCCTGCAGCCCCCAGACGGCAACGCCGAAGTAGGCGAACAGGCCCAGCAGCAGCACGGCACAAAAGGAATACAGGGCACGCATAGACCAACACCTCGCTTCTGGTTGACGGGATCCAGGAGAATCGCTACCCGTTCGATTGCTCGTCTCCGAGGGGCTTTTTCTGCCGGCCTTGCGCCCTCTCCAAGATCCGGAGAGCCGCTTCCCGTTCCGCCTTCACCTCGTGCACACGAAGCTCATAGATCTGTTCCCTGCATTTCATGTACACGTCGAAGGCGGCCAGCAGGAGTTCGTCGATCCGGCCCTCGAAGGCTTCCAGTTCCCGGCCGAGTCCCTTCTCGGACGCCTCCCTGCCCACTTCTTCCCGAACCACACTCTTGAGGGCCAGGACGAACCGGAGGGCGCCGGACGGGGAAAAATCCTGAACCGCGCGGATCCGGATCATCCGGTCCAGGAAAAGGCTGAGATCCCCCTGCTCCCCGCCGCGCACCAACCTTTCGTAGAGTCCTTCCACGCCCTCCAGGATGGCGGAACCCACCGGATTCGCAAAGGGATCCTTCTCACGCCTGAGAAAGCCGGCCGTGTCCGGCGGGTAGGTGTCCAGGACGCGACGGAACCATTTCTCGACGATGGGACCTTTCTTCCTGGTCAGCAGTTCTTCCAGCATCCCGCGGGGACTCTATCCTGTTCTCTGGTCGTCTCACCGGGGTCGGAAACCCAAGCCGGCCGCTCTCGCAGGAATCCGGCGAGACCCTGCGAGGGCATGCTCCGGCACGCAAGCCCGGCGGTGCCGACATGCGGCAGAACCGCCAACGTCGCGTCCCATGGATCGGACCGAAAGGGCCGTGTCGGCCTTTCGAAAGCCTCCGCTGTCGTCCTCCCGGGCCGCCGACTTTCCGAGGCTGGCGGGTTCAGCCGGCCAAATCCTGAGCGGCCATTCCGCCATCCCTCGGAAACCGGCTTCTTCGGTCCAGGGTCGCAGGGCCCCTTACACGCATCCGGTGGGCTTGGGCAGACCGGCCACCTTGCAAGCGCCCTTCGCAGGTCCGGAGGGGAACAACTCGTAGATGTACTTGAGTTTGAAATCCAGGTCCTTGCAGAGCTTTCGGACCATGGGTGCGATCCCGAACTTCTGGTAGTAGTCCCGGATGTAATTGACAAGCTTCCAGTGGTCCTCGCCCATCTGCTCTACACCCTCGGTCTTGGCGAGGTCCGCAGCCACGTTCTCGTCCCACTGTTCGGGCTGCTGAATGAATCCATCCTCATCCACTTCGATCGATTTGCCACCCAGCGTGACCGTCGGCATCTTGTCTTCCTCCTGCTCCTCTGGTTCGCGTGTGAATTGGGTTGTGAAACCAACCTGCCAACAAAACCTCACGTTTGCGAGACGGAAGCCGATCGAGAGGCCGCCCGCCCCAAAAAAAGCTCGACCCAGTGCGAATCCCCAAGAGCGTGAAGATGGGAAAACGTCGCGTAGACGTTCCGAACCCAGAGCCCTTCCCGGGACCCGTCAAAACCGTAACCCTTTTTCACCGTGCAGGCGAAACGAGGGTCTTCTCCTCCCCAGTCCACAACGCCCGAATAATGAAACTCGTGGCCTTTGAGGCGGATCCCCTTGGGAAACAGAGGGTTGTCCCGGTCCACCTCCAGAAGGGTGTATCCGTGCCCCTGGGGGCGCCTGTGGAGTTCGTACACGACTGGAAACACGCCCACAAAGGGATGGACGACCCCGCGGCACTTCAGGCCTCTGCCGAGATAGACGGCACCGCCGCACTCGGCGTATACCGGCAACCCGTCTTCGACGGCATCCCGCAGCGATTGAACAAGGGAACGGTTTGCGGCAAGCTCCTCGGCCCTGCTCTCCGGGAAGCCGCCGCCGACGTACAAGGCATCCACGGCGGGAAGAGAACGCGACCGGACGGCGTCCACTTCCTCGACCGAGGCACCGGCCATCCGCAGCGTTTCCAGGTTTTCCGGGTAGTAGAAATGGAAAGCCTCGTCTCGAACGACCCCGACTCGAATGCCGCAGAAACAGGAAGAAAAGCCCGGCCGGCCCGGCAGACTCTCGGCCGCGGAACTCTCCAGGCACGCGTCCCGGGAATCCTTCCCGGCAAGCTCCAGGAGTCCATCCACGTCCACGTGCTTCTCGACGGCCTCGCGGCTTTTCTCAATGGCCTCTTCCGCCTGTTCGTGCTCCTGGGGAGGCAGCAGCCCGAGATGGCGTTCCGGCAGCCCCAGAGTGCCCATCCTGGGGAGAGCTCCCACGACAGGGATGCCGCAATAGCGGCCGATGCTCGCCCGAATGACGGCTTCGTGGCGAACATTGCCCACCCGGTTCAGGATCACGCCGGAGAGGCGCAGTTCCGGATCCATGGCTTGGCACCCTTTCACCAGGGCCGCCAGCGTTCGGGTCGACTTGGTGCAGTCGAGCACAAGGAACACGGAGAGGCCGAGAAGCCTGGCCAGTGCAGCCGAGCTGTGCGAACCTTCGACGTCGACGCCGTCGAAGATGCCGCGGTTCCCCTCTACCAGAGCCACATCGCAATCTGCGGCACGGCTCCAGAAGGAGGACCTCACGACCTCCTCGCCCATCAGATAAGTATCGAGGTTGAAGCATCCGGCAGAGGCCGCCCGGGAAAGCCAGGCCGCGTCGATGTAATCGGGCCCCTTCTTGAAAACGGACAGCCGTTTTCCCCGGGCTCTCAGGCAGGCCGCCAGCCCGAGGCTGATCACGCTCTTGCCCGCTCCGCCCCGAAGGGCCCCAATCATGATACGAGGAAGTCCCTTTGGCATGTCCGGTCAGGGTAATCCGGCCTCCCCCGAGGAGGCATCATGCAGGAGGGAAGCAGGTCTTTAGATTGAATGATCATTCATTCAGTAGAGTCCATCTTTTTAACACAAGGCCCTTGCGATTGTCAAGCCGGCCTCAAGCGGGCAGCATGTCCCAAACCGAGGGGCCTCCTTTGACTTTTCTTCAGGGAGCCAGTAGTCTAAGTGTGCTCGACGCCAGCAGAAACAAGCTCCCCAGGGCGGCACCTTCGACCCTCGGCCGCCGGGCTTCACAAGGGAAGGAATACCAAGATGTCGGAACCCGTGCACACATGCCCCCACTGCGGCAAGACGATGAAGAAGTGGGCCTCCCCGGTCGAGTCGAATTGGGGTGGCGCCATCCGGTACGTCTGCTTCGAGGATGACTGCCCCTATTACGTCCGGGGCTGGGACTGGATGATGCAGAAATACGGAGTTCGTTCCTCCTACCGCCACAGCCTGAACCCGGAAAACGGCTTTGCAGGACCCCTGCCGGTCTGCTCGGCAGACCATCTAAGACCCGGCATTGTGGACTGACCGGCCGCGAAGAGAGAACAGCGGATCGCCGAAAACCGAAAAGCCCAGCCATTCGAGCGCAAAGGCAAGGAGCTCCTCGTCGCTCGTACGCAGCTTTTCCACTCTCTCGCTCGGGACATCCACCAGCAGGAGCAGCCGCGTGCCGAAAACGAACTCCCGGAACCGGTCCAGGCTGTAACAGGCCATGTAAAACATTTTCCACTGGGCGTCCGGCAGGTTCCGGGCCAGAACCGGACGATACCGAGACAGAAAAGCCATCCACCGGTCCGTCCAGGCGTTGTACTCGCCAAGCCCCTGGTCTTCCAGCCACCCTGCAAGAGACCACCGCCTTTTCTCTTGAAACCCGAGGCAGTGCGGCTCTCGCACGAGGAAGTACCGCTCCTCTTTCCGCGCGCCCTCCGGCCCGGGCACGTGCCTGGCCGCTCTTCCAAGAGGATAGGTTCGGCACGCAGCCGGCCGATCGGGGTACACGCTGCACCCTTCCGGCCGCACAAAGGGACAAGGCCGGCCCTCTCGGTCGAGCATTCTCATCTTGACCACCGGAATGCCCCAGGAGGGATCCGCTTCGGGAGTGGTGTACTCTTCCAGGAATCGCCCCGATTCCTGGCCAAGCGCCCTCTTCAGCCTCAAGACGTCGTAGGGCGTCAGAACGAGATGGAGGTCCCTGCAACAGACATTGAAGCAGGCGACCGCAGGATGGCAGGCAAACTGAAACCCTTCCTCGGGCAGAGACTCGAAAGACGAAAGGGGTGCATGCTGGCCGGCCGGTTCTTGCTGCATGAAAGCTTCCTTTCGAATCGACCTCGGGACGAAACGCGAGCCGAACGCAGACCTCCTTTCAAGATTCTCCGCCAGATCCTTTCGCTTTCCCCGCCCGCTCCATTTTCTCTTTCCGGACCTCTTCCCGGATCGGAAGCACGTCCGCGCAAACCAGTCCGAATTGCAGCCACCGCAGGGCCAGGTGCAAAAGGGCGACATCGTCGGTGCGGACGAGTTCGATCGTCTCAGGCTCCAGTTCGAACTTCTGGAGGAAGCGGCTTTCGAACACGAATCTCCGGAAGGTATCCAGGTCGTAGCTGGCCATCCAGAACATCTGCTGGAGCTTCGGGTCGCTCAGCCCTTCGGACAGGAGCCGCGGGTTGCCCGTGACGATCTGGAACTTCCGGTCCATGTCCTCGTAAGGCCCTATCTCCTGGCTCAACAGCCACTCCTCCACGGTCCACCGGGCAGATTCCCTGCGGCCGAGGCATACATGGTCGGGCGCAATGAAGAAGAACTTGCCTCCGTCGTCTGTCCTGTCCAGGGGATACATGCGGCAGGCCCAGGGACGGTCCTCGTAGACCGTGCAACCTTCTGCGGTCACGAAGGGGCAGCGCTTCTCCTGGCCTTCCATCTTGAGCTGCACAAGCGGGAGCTTGCCCGAGGAGGAGATCAGGGTTTTGGTGTATCGGGAGAGAAACTCGCTCGAAGGAAGTCCGAGCCGATGTTTCAGGCGAAGAATGTCGTAGGCCGACAGGAAAATGTTCACATCCTGGCAGCAAGCCGTAAAACAGGGCAGCCCGGGCCTGCACTGAAAGCAGATCACGCTCTTCTTGTCCAGCGAGGCCGCGGCTCCAGCGGGAGCCTGGGTTCGATTTTCAGGCGGTGCTTTCATGGCATATCCTTTCTGTGACTCTTTTCGAGTGAAGGCGGGAGAAATGGAAGGAGGCAGCCCTTCACTCAGCGGGAATGTCCGGGCAGGGTGATCGTGGAGCAGGTTCCTGTGGGACAGGATCTCTGTTCCAGGGGCGATTTTGCGCTCGGGCTGCCGTCCGCCACGACTGCATGGACCTTGCTGAGGACCCGCTGAAGCTCCGGGGAGCCGCAAGCCGGGCAGACCAGCTGGACCTTGGCCTCCGAATTTCTCACAAGGAACTCGCACAGATGCCGGCATTGCTGACAGACGAATTCGTATAGCGGCACTTCTTTCCTCCCTCGCCCCCCTTGGGCAAGTTCTACTTTTTCATTGTATCGCCCGAGGCCGATCTTTTCAAAGGCTGCCTCCCTGCTCCTTCCCCAGGCGCCCCGTTTTCGACCTGCGGGCTTTCCCAACCTTCGTAAAAGGGATTCTGACTGGCCTGGCAGAGGCGGTTCCCCTCATGCCATTTCTTCCAGCGGCGGATCTTCTCTCTGGCCTCCGCATCGGTCAGGCCGAGGAGTTCTTTCACCTTTCCCTTCGTTATACAACCAGTAAAATAGGCGTAGTGAACCAGGTCTTCGAGCATGGGGGGCGACAATTCCTCTTCGGGCTCCAACAGACCCCGGCAGAGGAGGATTCGGCGGACTTCGGCCAGCTGTCGGGCTCCATCCGATCCAGGGCGACGCGCCGCCGGCTCAGCCTTTTTTTCGCCCCTCATCTGCGGCCTCCATTCCCGTTCATTCGCCCGGGATGTTTTTCATCGCAGTTTCCGATAAGATAATAGACCCTGCAAGAGAGGAACGGAATCTTCGATGAATTCACTGGACCGGCTCCGAGAGCTTCTCTGCCGCTTTCGCGAGGCAGGAGACGACCATCAGGTCGCCAATCTGGCCTTCCGCATGGGAGACCTCTACCGAGAGAAGGGGCGCTTCGACGACGCGCTCCCCTTGTTGGAAGAGGCGTACACGATCTGCAGAAAACACGGAAACGAGTCCGGAGAGGCCATCGTGGCGCTCTCCCTCACGGAACTGCACCTGGCTGCCGGGCACCCAGAACAGGCAGAGATTCTCGCCCGACGGGCATACAGAATCTGCGCCAAGACCGACGACCGCAAGGGACGCGCGAGGGCCTGCCTTCTGCTCGGCGACTCCCATTGGGCGCGCCAGGACCCGCAGAAGGCCCTTCCCCCGTACCGCGAGGCTCTGGAGCTTTGTTCCACTTCCGACGATGTTCTCGGCTCCGGCGTGCTTCTCGACCGCATCGCCAAGATGCATCGCATGCTCGAAGAGGACGACAAGGCTTTCACGTATTTTCAGGAGGCTCTCCTTCGTTGGGAAAAACTGAATCTGGCGGACCGGATGGCCATGACGTATGCCAACCTCGGCGACCTCTGCAAGAAGAAGGGGGCGCTCGAGGAGGCGGTGCGGTTCCACCGGCAGGCCCTCGATCTCTACTGCCGGCTCAAGGATGCGCGCGCCGTTCAGGCGATCGAGGCGGAACTGCAGGCTCTCCAATCCCCGGCAGCTCCCGAGACGCCTCCGCCCGAGGAACAGCCCTAGCGGCCTGCGACCCAGCCGTGCCCGTTCTTGCGAAGGGAACTCGCTGCCCGGCCCCGAAAGCGTCCGGGCCTCATTTCCCTTCAGGCTCCCGCCCGCTTTCTTCTCCTCGGCATTCGAGGACCAGCCATCTGCAATAGTCGAACATGGCCTGAAACCGCTCCTCCCCGCGGGCCAGGCCGAAGGCCATTTCCCGGGCGGCCTGGACATAGAGCGAAGAAGGCCCCGCCTTGAGCACCTCGGGGCCGGCCTGCTGCAGAAAGCGCCGAAACTTCTCTGCAGTCAGTCGAAATCTGCGCCGTTCCTCCTCGGAAAACAGAGGGGGCTCCTTGGGCGGCTGGAAGGGGTCCCAGTTCTCGTATCCTTTTTCGAGAATTCTGCGCTGCCGCCTTGGCGACATGGACTCGAAGATCTGGCGCTTCCTTCTTTCGTGTTCAGCAGCCACGTCTCTTCTCCATGGCCGGGGGCCGAAACCCCTGTGCCGCCGGATTTGACATTTGTCAGAGGAATATCTAGAGTTTCATATTCTCCAGGTGTTTCTTGGCTGCCATCGCCCACAGACCGAAAAGGAGACGAACCGATGCACGAAGACGTAAAGCAGAAGATCCTTGACTTCTTCAAGAGCAAAGAAAAAGTCAAGACCAAATTCTACATGAGCGACCTCCACGACGCCGTCGAGGGTGTCAGCAAGAAGGACCTCAAGAAAATCGTCAACGAGATGATCGAGGAAGGCACCCTCATGTATTTCTCCACCGGAAGCACGACCATGATTCAGCTCGCGCAGGAAGACGTGGACTCCAAGATCAAGTAGACCGCAGAGTCCAAGCGCCGGGTCAAGCTCGATGCAGGTACGACTCAGAAGGGGGTCCTGAATCGCTCTGGGGAGGTTGGGCCCCCTTCTTGCTGCGCATGTTGGTTTCTACGATTCATCCCCCTGCCATTTCCCCGGGTCGCCCGCCTCGCATGGCCTGAGAAGGACCTTTTCCTCCTGCGTCGCCGGACGAACCTCCTCGATCACAAGGTCGTACATCAGGGTCCTGCCCGCCAGGGGATGATTATAGTCCAGTACGATGCTGTTTGGTCTCTTCTCTCGGACGTAGTACCCGTAGGCGGCCCTCGTTCTGTCGTCCCGCGCGACCGCCCACTTCCCTGGCTCCAAAGATCTTCCCTCGGGAAACTCGTCGAACGATTTTTCCCGAATCAGCTCCTCCCGGTAAGGCCCGAATGCCTCCCCGGGCCCGATTTCGAACCTCAGCCGTTCTCCCTGGCTCCTCCCGACCAGGCGTTCCTCCAGGGAAGGCAGCACCTGCCGATAACCGGTATAGAACTCCAGAATGGCGTCCGCCTCCCTCGGATCCCCCCGGACGTATTCCCCCCGGTCGGTTCTCAGGCGGTACCGGATCCGGACGAAACTGCCTTTCCTTTCGACAACACCCTCCTTTGCGTCAGCCTTCATGTCTTACCCGCTTTGGGAAAGGGAACCCCTGTGGCCACATCCAAAGAGAAGGCCTTGCTGACGCTCCTTCGTGCGTCGCTCCCTCTGTCCTTTCAGCCCTGACCCAGCAGATCCCTTTTGAGATCTTCGCTCACCGGGAACCCGAGACGAAGCGCCTCCTGGCAATGGTGCCGGGCCTCCTCGACCCTGCCCATCTGCCGGTACGTCAGGGCCAGATTGTGGTGGGCCAGTGCGAACCGATCTGAAACAGCCAGAGCCTTTCGGTTCGCCTCGATCGACTTCTCCCATTCCCCTTTCAGGAAATAGGCATGGCCGAGATTCGCGTACACCTGGGGAACATTCCGGTGTACCCGCAGCGCCTCCTCGTAGACCTGAATGCCCTCGTCGATCCTGCCCTGCTGGACCAGCAGGAACCCGAGGTTGCTGTACGCATGGATCATTCTGGGGTCGGCCTCGATGGCTTTGCGGTTCTCCCGGATGGCGGCTTCCACGTTGCCCAGGCGAAAATACACTCCTCCCAGATTGATCCTTGCTTCCACCATGCCAGGGTTCAGTTCCAGAGCTCTCTTGAAGGCACCCGCGGCTCCTTCCAGGTCTCCTCTTCTAACCAGGGCAAGCCCCATGTTGTAATGCAGGGGGGCGGAATCCGGATGGATGAGAAGCTCCTTCCGCAGTCTTTCAAAGGTTTCCTCTTCTCGCTCCTTGGCCACGCTCTGCCCCTCCTTGTGCTCAGGCCCTTCCATGGCACCGGGTCCCAAGGCGCGAAAGGCGACCCTCGCGGGTCGCCCTTCGCGGCGCTCTCCACACGCACCCGGCATCCCGGCCGAGCCTCGGGCCGGGGCCTTTTCCTGCTTACGCTAGAACTTGAACTGGGTCGTGGTTCTCCAGGTGGTCATGGCAAGCCGGTAATCGTCGATGTGCTGATGTTTGAACTCGATGCCCGTGACCTCGAAGAACCGCTCCCATCCAATTCTGGCGATCCATTCCGCAATCCGCTCGTACTTCTTCGCGCCGGCGGCATAGGCCTCCACGATCTGGCGAATCGCTTTGACCGTGCTCGGCCACCGGGGCGGCTCGTTCGGAAGAAACGGAACGGCCAGCTTCGAGAACGTGGGAGGCGTCCTCGTGTTGGACACCTTTCCACCCACCCACAGGGCGATCCCGTCTCCCTCGTGATCGGCCAGGGGCATGGCGGCGCACATGGTGTAGCAGTTCCCGCAGAACATGCACCGGTCGTTGTTGACGGCCACGCTCTTCACTTCCTTGTCGCCCACCTTGACCTTTGCGGGCTTGATCGCCGCCGTCGGGCAGGCCGCGATGGCCAGCGGGATCTCGCAGATCGCGTCCAGACGCTCGTGCTCGATGAGCGGTGGCTTGCGGTGAATGCCCAGAATCGAGATGTCCGAGCAGTGCACGGCGCCGCACATGTTCAGGCAGCAGGCCAGCGAAATCCGCACATGAGCCGGCAGCTTCATGGAGGTGAAGTACTCGTACAGATCGTCCATCACCGCCTTGACCACGCCGGAAGCGTCGATGGCCGGCGTATGGCAATGGAGCCAGCCCTGGGTGTGCACGATGTTCGTGATACCCGCCCCTGTTCCTCCGATCGGGAACTTGTTCCCACGGCTTCGAAGGTCGTTCTTGAGAGGCTCCAGTTTGTTCTTGTCGCTCACCAGGAACTCGATGTTGTTCCGCGTGGTGAACCGCAGGTACCCGTCGCAGTATTTGTCCGCGATCTCGCAGATTTCGCGAATATGGTCCACGCTCATCACGCGCGTGGCGCCCACGCGCACCGAATAGATCGTGGCCCCGGACTCGGCGACATGCATGAGGACGCCCGGCTCGAGCGTCTCGTGGTATTTCCACTTTCCGAAGTTCTCCTGGATTACCGGCGGCAAGAACTTCTTGTAATCTGGAGGCCCAATATCGGTAACTCTTTTCTCCTCTGCCATCTCTGCTTACCTCCCTAGGCCTGATGTCTCTTGCGGTAGTCGGCGATATCCCTCTGCCAGCCGCCTTCCACTTCTTCTTCCTTGAAGAACATGTAGGGATTGTACCTGGGGTTGTAGACCATTCTCGGGTCCGGTTCGCGGCCGATCACCTCCAGGAAGGAGCGCATGCCGACCCGCTGGATCAGTTCGCCCAGACGTTCGCGGTTCTTGCCGTTCTCGTCCCACCATTCCCAAACTTTTTCGATGAGTTCCTTGAATTCCTCGTATGGAGGCTCCATGCGCATGAAAGGAATGACCACGCTCGACATCTGGGCGCCCTCGAGGATCGGCGCCTTGGCGCCGAACAGGATCGTGGCCCCTCGGTCGAGCCCTGGCCGGAGAGCCCTCGGCATGACGTTGATGCAATGCATGCACCGGGTGCACTCCTTGTCGAAGATCTTCAGCGTCTTCCCGTCCCATTCCATGCACTTGGTCGGGCAGAGGTCGCAGACTTCCTTCTGAATGTCCAGCTTCCGTTTTTCCCCGCCGTGCCCACCGCCGCTGGGCACGAACTCGCCCCCTGCATATGCCCGGACCGCCTCCTGGTCGATCCGGATGTTGTCCTTCCAGGTCCCGATGACCGAACAGTCCGCCCTGGCGATGGCCGCCACGCAGTCGTTCGGGCATCCGGACGCCTTGATCTTGAACTTGTAAGGCCAAGCGGGCCTGTGAAGCTCGTCCTGGAAGGTCTTGGTCACGTCGTAGATGAACGCCTGGGTGTCGATACAGGCATACTCGCACCGGGACATGCCGAGGCAGGCTTCCGGCGTCCGCAGGGCCGACCCCGACCCCCCGAGGTCCATGCCGCATTCTTTGGTCAGGGCTTGAAAGCACGGCTCGAGATTGTCCGTTGTGGTTCCCAGAAGGATCACGTCGCCGGTCGAACCGTGCATGTTCGTGATGCCGCTGCCGTACTTCTCCCAGACGTCGCACAGTTTGCGGAGCTGCGCCGTGGTATAGTACTTGGCCGTGGGCTGGTTGACCCGCATGGTGTGGAAATGCGCTATGGCGGGGAACAGGTCCGGCCGGTCGCAGTACCGGCCGATCACGCCTCCGCCGTACCCCATGACACCCACAATTCCGCCGTGCTTCCAGTGTCCCTCCTTGTCCTTGTAGGAGAGCTCCATGACCCCCAGAAGATCGTCACAGGCCGGCTTCCGCTCCGCCATGCGCTTGATGTCCGAGACGAAGCTCGGCCACGGCCCCTTTTCGAGCTCGTCCAGCAAGGGGGTTTTGTGTTTCAATGCCATGTCTTTTCCTCCTTCGACTCCTCTTGTTTGGTGTCACCCCGGTCTGCCCGGAGCCCGGCAGCCCACGAACTGCCTGCCCCTTGAATCGTTCTCCCCCACGTTTCGATTCAGGTTCACCTCCTCTCTTGAGCCGTTTTCTTGATCTATATAATAGATTCGGATTCCGTCCCACTTCTCTCCGCACAGCTTGGCCTTGCGCACGCCTTGCGAATCCCGGGGCCGCGCGCCTCGAAAGGAGAGCCGAGCAGACTGCCCGGTCCCCTCACGCCGTCTGGCCGCCCCCTCCCTCCGACAGCCGCCGCACAGGCGCCAGGCTCTTGAGGTCACGGCCGCTCGCCTTGGCATGAATCAAGGCCGTGGTCCGGTAGACCAGGTGCGCAAACTTCGAATACGGCAGATACGCGATCAAGGCCCACACGCAGACCAAGTGCGCAAAGTAGAGCACGTAGTACAGGAACGCGATGCCGAGCCCGCGCACGATCTCGGCCAGAAAACCAGACAGGCCCACTGCGGTCACCAGCCCCAGAAAGAACCAGTCATAGTAGGACGTGCGTGTGTCCTCGCCGCCCCGCAGGCGGTTTCGGATCACGAGAAAGCATCCCCCCAGAAGAGCGATCGCGCCGAGATTCGCGAGGATCTTCACGGGATTGTACCAGGGCCAGGGCGTGAGCGGAATGTGCACCACAAGATTGAGGAAATAGATCCCCAGGAAGATGCACGCGGTCACCACGAAGAGCGCCACAAACCCGTAAAAAATCCCCAGGTGTCCCAGGTACCTGTCCTGGTTCGTCGTGCACTCCTTGAAGTTCCTGTGCGTGAAGATCTCTTTGGCGACCTCGATCGCACTCTCCAACAAGCCTGCCCGGGCCGGCCTCAGCGCTTCCATGTCCTTCCAGAACCGGAGGACGCCGTTGGCGAAAACGCCGACCACCAGAAGGCTCGTGAGGATGAAGATGACATCCACCGCCAGCATGGGGATCATCTTCCACGAGCGGATCAGGCCCTCGATCTGGATTTCCTGGCCGTGGGAGACGATGGACGCATCGCCGAAACGGTTTGTGAACAGGATGACGATGAGGAGGAAAAGGGCCGGGATCCCGAAAAGGTGGGGCAGATACTTGCGGTCCGAGACCATTCGCGCGAGTTTTCCCGGCACCGAATAATGCTCGATGCTCTTCTGCCTCAGCGCGTTCAGAACGTCGCCCGGTCGCGCCCCCCGGGGGCAGTAGGTGGAACAATCGTTACAGTTGTGACAGAGCCAGATATCCGGATCCCGGACCAGGCGGTCTTTGAGTCCCCACTGGGCCTGGATCATCTCCTTGCGCGGGAAGGGATCTCCTCCGGGCGAGATCGGGCAGACCACAGAGCAAGTGGCGCACTGGAAGCACTTCTTGACCGTGTCCCCGCCCGAGCGAATCACGTCCCGCACGAATTCGAGATCGGGTTCAATTCGCATTGGCTGTGTCATGGTCTGCGCCTCCTAGAAGCCCTTGTACGGGTTCGGACCCACTTCTTCGATCTTGGCCATGAACTCGTTCACGAGCTTGGGGATCTCGAGGTATTCGTCGATCGAGAGCTGGTGGACTCGGATCCGGTCCGACTCCAAGGCGAGTCGCGTGAGGGTCTCCTGAATCTTCCCCATCCGGTAGTTGGCGAGCTCCGAGCCCTTCATGAAGTGGCACTGATAATCGTCGCCGTACTTGCACCCGATGAGCATCACGCCGTCGATCCCCTTGGAGAGAGCGTCGGCGATCCACACGATGTTCACGTCCCCCAGACAGCGGAGCGGGATGAACCGGACGAAGGGGCTGTACTGCTGCCTGAGAACGCCGGCAAGATCCACGGCCGGATACGCGTCGTTTTCGCAGATGAAGCAGACAACCCTGGGCTTCTCCTCGTCCTCCTCCGGGACTTCGATGGTCTTCACCATGGAGCCAATGATGTCGACGGAAAAGTCCTTGAAGCTGATGATCCGCTCCGGGCAGCTCCCCATACAGATCCCGCACCGCCGGCACCGGGTCGGGTTCGGCTTGGGCGTCCCCTTCTCGTCCTCGTCGTACATGCCGAAGGGGCACTCGGCCGTGCACCGCTTGCACTGGGTGCAGCGCTGCAGGAAGAGCTCCGGATACGAGAGATCGCCCGATCGGGGATGAACCGCTTCGCCGCGCGAAACCATCTCGACGCACTGAATCGCCTTGAGGGCGGCGCCGGTCGCGTCGTCCCGCGCCAGGGCGCCGTCCATGGGCTGGCGCACGGCCCCGGCAGGGTAAATGCCGGTTCTGCGGCTTTCGTAAGGGAAGCAGACATAGTGGGAATCGGGGAAGCCGTACTTGAGGGCCGGCAGTTCAGGCCCCTGGCGGTACGCCAGATTCAGGATGTTTGAACGGATGATTCGATCCGCGGGCGGTTCTTTCCCGGCCTCGGCCTTCTTGCCCTCTTCCTCCTCGGCCAGTTTCACCACGAGTTCTTCGCCCACCGCAGCCACCGGCACCATGCCGGTCGCCAGCACGACGAGATCCGCCTTCACCTCGATCTTCTCGCCCAGGAGGGTCTTTTCCACCTGGATCCGGATTCCCTTGTCCCCGTCTTCTACGACCGAAACCACCTCCCCCTTGGTCAGGAACACGCCCTCGTCCTGCTGGACCTGCTTGTAGAAATTCTCGTACTGTCCCGGCGTGCGCATATCTTTGTAGAAAATGTAGACTTTTGCTTCGGGGTCCACGGTGCGCACGTACTTGGCCTGCTTGAGAGAGGTCATGCAGCAAGTGGCGGAACAGTAGGGCAGGTGCTCAGGATCCCGGGAGCCTGCGCACTGGATGAAGGCAACGGCCTTGGGAGCCGCGCCATCCGACGGCCGTCGGATCTTCCCCTCCCGGGCCATCTGTTCGATCTCGACGTGGGTGACCACGTTCGCGCACTCGCCGTAGCCCAAGTGCTTGAGCTTTGTCGCGTCGTAAGGCACGAACCCGGCCGCCTCGACGATCGCCCCGATTCGAACGGTCTCGGAGGACCCGTTTTGCTGGATCGTCACGTCGAAAAGGCCCGGCGCGCCGGCCGTCCGCTGGATCGTGGCTCCTTTGTAAACCTTGATTTTGCCATTTGACTCGACTTCCTGAATGAGGCTCTCGATCTGGGTGCTTTCAAGCTCCAAGTAAGGAGCCCGCTGAGGATAGCTCTTGTGCAATTTGGCCAGATATCCGCCGAGCTGAGCCTCTTTTTCGACCAGAACGACATCGTAGCCCGCGTTCGCTGCCTCCCGGGCGGCCGTCAAGCCCGTCACCCCGCCGCCGACCACGAGAATCTTCTTGGAGATCTCCTCTCGGAAGGGCACAAGGGGCTCCATCTTCTTGGCCTTCACGATGCCCATCCGGAGGTAGTCTTCTGCCAGCATCTGGGTATCGTCCGCACCGGCCGGCTGGCACCAGGCCACATGCTCGCGCAGATTCACCCTCTCCAGGCAGATCTGGGTGGGATCAAAAGTAAACGCCTCGGTCTTGGCTCTCCGGGAACAGGCCGCCACCACCAGGGTGTTCACGCCCTCCTGGGCCATATCCTTGCGAATCAACTCCAGGCCCTCTTCCCCGCAGAGAAACGCGTGGGTTTTGCAGACCGGCACTTTTTGCTCGGAGGTAGCCACCTTGGCGAGTTGCGCGACGTCCAGGGCCTCACCGATCCCACATCCGCTGCAGATATAAACCCCGACCTTCTTTTCCATCCGCTTTACCTCCTCAGACATTGAATGGCCTTGAGCGCCGCGCCGGTCGCGTCCTGCAGGGAGGAGGCCACGTCAACGGGTCTTCGGGCGCAGCCCGCGGCGTAGATCCCCTTCTGGGCCCCGTCAGAAACGATAAAGCCGAACTCATCGTAGGCCACATCCATGGGCAGCCTCTCGCCCAACGTGCTCGGCACCATTCCGGTCGCCAGCACGACCAGATCCGCCTGGGCCCGAATCTTTTCACCCGAAAGCGTGTCCTCCACCTCGACGATGGGATCCCGGCTCGCCGGGTCTTCCTCGATCTTGGCCACCTTGCCTTTGATGAACTGGAGTTTGTCGTCCTTCTGGGCTTTCACGTAGAAATCCTCGAACTTGCCCATGGCGCGGACATCGATATAGAAGATCTGGATCCTGGCGTTCGGGTTCTGTTCCCGCACATACGACGCCTGCTTCATCGAGGCCAGGCAGCAGACGCCGGAACAATACGCAAGATGATTCTCGTCCCGGGAGCCCGCGCACTGGGCAAAGATCACGCTCTCGACCGGTTTCTGGTCCGAGGGTCTCAGGATTCTCCCCTGGGTCGGTCCGCTGGGGGACCCAAGCCGTTCCATCATGACATTCGTGATCACATTCGGCAGACGGCCGAATCCGAGCTTGTCGAGCTTTTTCGCGTCGTAGGGCTTCCAGCCCGTGGCCACAACGATGGCGCCCACCTTCTCGGTGAACACCTTGGGCTGCATGCCGAGATCGATCGCATTGTATTTGCATGCCTGAAGGCATCGATTCGCATCTTCGGTCCCCAGGATCTGCGGATCGAGAACGTACTGCATCGGATAAGCCATCGGGAAGGGCAGGTACGCGGCCTTCCTCTGGCTCATGTCCAGGTCGAAGTCGTTCGGGACCATGGTGGAGCAGGCTTCGGCGCAGGCGCCGCAAGCCGTGCAGTTCTCGTTCACATACCGGGGATTTTGGCGGATGGTGACTTCGTACGCGCCGGGCTGCCCGCTGACGGCTTCCACCTCGGCGAGGGTCAGGACCCGAATTCTCGGGTTGTTCTTGATTCTCTTGAAATTGATCTCGAGCCCGCACGTGGGAGGGCAGAGTTTGGGAAAATACAGATTGGTCCGGGCGACCCGGCCTCCCAGGTAGGGGTTCCGTTCGACCAGGATCACGTTCACGCCTACTTCGGCTGCCTCCAGGGCCGCCGTGATGCCGGCGATCCCGCCCCCCACGACCAGAATGGCCCCGTTTCCTGCGGCCTTGTTCGTTCCATCAGCCATCCTCGCACGCTCCCTTGCTTGAATGTTGGATTGGACGGGTTGTGAATGCGGCTGTGCGTGAAACAACCCTCACAGGTTCTCGTTGGATACTGGGACTGAACCCGGTTCAGCCCCGCTGGCACGGCGGGATGCGAAAAAGAGTGCCTCCAGGCCCTCTCGAGAGGGCCTGGAGGCATCGAAGGTCTGTCACCATCAGACGGGCAGGTTGACGATCGGGACCTTCTTCAGCGTCCATTCGCCGGTCTTGGGATTGTAAACGGAGTTCACGAAGCAGTGCCAGTTCTTCTCGTCCATCTTGGGGAAGTCGGCACGGATGTAATAGCCCGGCCACCTCGTCTCCTCGCGGAAGAGCAGATGCCGCATGTGGCTCTCGGCGATCCACATACGGGTGTAGTTCTCCCAGCACCGCATGAGCTCGTTGAGGTCCTCGGCGGCCAGCTTCTCGGAGTCTTCCTTGAGCATCTGCATCAGCTCGAGGCCCCTCTCCAGGAGCGGCTTGTTGGTGGCGAAGCAGGAGCTCACGCCGCCCGCGTACTCGTCCATGATCTTCTGGAGTCTGAACATGAACTGGCGCGGAATGCTGTAGTTCGGGTTGATGTTCCGGTCGCTGGTCTCCTTGTGGTGCTTCGCGAAGATCTCGAGAGGCCGGAGGAGCCACGCCTTGATCTTCTCGACTTCAGCAGGGTCCACCTTGGGCTCGGTGTTGTTCTCCAGGATGAAGCGAATCGCGCTCTTGGCCGCGATTCTTCCCTCGGCATGGGAGCCCGAGGAGAACTTGTGGCTCGAAGCGCCGGCGCCGTCGCCCGCCGTGAAAAGGCCCTTCACGGTCGTCATCCGATTGTAGACACCGATGGGCTCCCACTGCTTCCGGTACTCGGCGGGCATGAGATCTTCCGGTCCGCAGACCCATGCACCCGAGGCACCGGAGTGGGACCCGATGAAGTAAGGCTCGCAGGCCATGATTTCCGAGGGCTTTTCCTCGGGCTGAATGTTGTGGGCCGCCCACAGGATGGACTGGCTGACCGTCATGTCGAGGAAGTCTTCCCAGGCCTCGCTCTCGAGTTCCTTCATCTTCTTCTTGAAGCCCTTGGGATCGTCCTTGTACTGGGCCGCCAGATTCTGGATGGCCTCGGCGGTCTGCATGTAGATCGGGCCCTTGCCCTCGTAGACGTCGCGCAGGCCGAGGTGGTTGCGGAGGTTGGCCGGGATCGGCTTGGCCAGTCCGTAAGGAGCCCATTCCTCGAGCTCGGCCTTCCTCACGGTCATGTAATCACCGCCCAGGGCACTCGTCGCCCTCGATTTGAACAGGAGGAACCAGGCGCCCACGGGACCGTAGGCATCCTTGAACCGGACCGGGATGAACCGCACTTCCTGGCAGGTCATCTCGGCTCCGGCCTTGATCGTGAAGTACGCGGTCGCGCCGGAGTTGAAGGGAGGATACCAGGACCGGCCCAGACCCTCGCCCGTGGACCGCGGCTTGAACACATGCACCGCTCCGCCCATGGCAGCCAGGACCGCTTTGGCCTTCATCACGTAAACCTTGGGCTCGCGGATGCTGAAGCCCACGGCGCCCACGCAGCGGTCGCCGTCCATCAGGGGCTCGACCACGAAGACGCGCTCCAGGATCTGGCCTTTGTCGCCCAGGGTCGCCATGGCGTTCTTGGCGGCCTCGCCGACCACGACCTTGTAGGACTCGCCGTTGATCATGATCTGCCAGGCACCTTCACGGACGTAATTGCCCTTTTCGTCCTTCCAGATCGGCAGGCCCCATTTCTCGAACAGATGGACCGTGCCGTCCACGTGGCGGGCGATGTCGTAAACCAGGTCTTCGCGGCTCACGCCCATCAAATCCTGGCGCACGTATTTTACGTATTCTTCGCAGGTGTGTTCGCCTTCGCGAATCCCGATGTACTCGTTGATGGCCGACAGGCCCATGGCGACCGCGCCACTCCGCTCCATGACGGCCTTGTCCACCACCGTGACCCGAAGGCCGTGCTTCTTGGCCCAGTAGGCGGCCTCGAAAGCCGCGCCGCAGGCAGCCATGCCCCCGCCGAGGATCAGAAGATCGGTGTTCACTTCTACGGTCTGGAAATCAGATGGCAGCATGCTTCTACCTCCTCGTTTCTACTTTTTGAGGGTGGGAAGTTGGTATCCGAGGGAGTCCGGCTCGGTGCAGAGCAGATTGCTCTTCAGATCGTCCGTCCCCGTGCTCCAGCCGGCCAGAGGCTCTGCCTTTCCTTCCGGGGTGGTCCGGATGGGGAACTTGAAGCGCTTGATCGTGCCGTTGCGGAACTTGATGGTCCACATGATGTCCTCGGACCCGCGCAGCGGCACCACGCTCGCGCCCATCGGAACGAAGTCCGCATACCCTTTCACGTCGATCGCCTGCTGGGGGCAGATCTTCACGCAGTTGTAGCACTCCCAGCAGTAGTCGGGCGCCCGGTTGTAGGCTTTGGGGTTCTGGGGATCCGTGGTCTTGTCCAGAACCATGAGATCGTTCGGGCAGATGTGCATGCAAGCGGTCTTGTCCTGCCCCTTGCACCCGTCGCACTTTTCCATGATTACGAAGCTCGGCATTCTGTATCCTCCTTGCCACTTTGCCTGAGAAGATCGGAGCCTCCCTCCGGAAGAGGAAGCCTCCCCACGCAACGGTTGTTTCCTGCCTTACGAGGACGCAAAGATTTCGCGGTATCTACCCGTTTCACCTCCTTTCCTGGGAACCCTGGGCCTCGTGGAAGACCATTTTCTACTCCCAGCAGGCAGCAGGAAGTTCTTGTGAAAACCGGCCGAAAACGCAAAGAACAACGCGAATGGCTCACGGAAGGACCGGAAACAAGGCGTGGCATTGATTGTCTGCACCGGATTCGGCATCTTTCTGCAGCCGGCGACATCCGAAGCGCACCCTGTCACGCTCAGAGGAAATCGAGCGGGGGTCCGCTCGGCCACTGAATGCTGAGTCCCTCAACGGGCTAAGCGGACAGGATGTTTCAGAACTTCAGAAACGATTCACAGCGGGATGGGGCCGGGCCTCTCCACCAGATTACGACGAAAACCCACTCCCACGGCCTGATGATGAATGATCATTCATTCATTGGATCAGGACCATCTTTTTTACCACAGCCCCTTTTTTCTGTCAAGGCGCCTGCAAATTTCTCTTCTCCTCGGCCGTGTCCGCGACAAGCCCTGTCTGGACACGCCCAAAAGTCCTCCTTGACAAAACGAAAGAATGCTGCTAGGTTGCGCCCTCGGATCCTCCGAGGACCGCAAAGACGTCGTGGGTGTGCCGGCTCGATTCCTGGGTTTCGCGCGCCGGCCTGCCCTTTCTTGATCAGGCAAGCAGCCAGTCTGTTGCAGCCCGGCGAACATCCTTCAGGGCTGCAAGGTTTCCTGTTTGAAAGGATCCGGGCATGGGAGTCCCCGGGCTGTCCAGGGACTGGAACAAACGAAACCTCAAGGGAGAAAGACAATGGCACTGGTCAAACCGCACGGGAAGGAAAAAAAGCTCAAGCCTCTTTTGCTCGAAGGCGAGGCCCTGCAGGAGGAAATCAAGAAGGCCAAGACCCTGAAGAAGATTCCCATGACCAGCCGCGAGGCCAGCGACGTCCTCATGCTGGGCATCGGGGCCTTCACGCCCCTTACCGGTTTTATGGGCTACGACGACTGGAAGGGCGTCTGCGACGAATACAAGATGGCCGACGGCACCTTTTGGCCCATTCCGATCACCCTTTCGGCGGACAAGGAAGACGCCAAGGCGGCGGTCGGCAAGGAAGTCGCCCTTTACGACGTGGAAAACGACGAGATCCTGGCCACCATGAAGGTGACCGAACAGTACACCATCGACAAGGTGCACGAGTGCAAGAAGGTGTTCTGGACGGACGACGCCAAGGGACACCCGGGCGTCGCCAAGGTCATGGCCCAGAAAGAAGTGAACCTGGCCGGCCCCATCAAGGTTCTCAGCGAGAGTTACTTCCCGAAGCAGTTCCCCGGCCTCTATCAGACCCCTGCCCAGGCCCGGGCCCTGTTCGAGGAGAAGGGCTGGACCACCGTAGCCGCACTGCAGCTCCGGAACCCGATGCACAGATCCCACGAGTACCTGGCCAAGATCGCGATCGAGATTTGCGACGGCCTCTACATTCACCAGCTCCTTGGAAAGCTGAAGGCCGGAGACATCCCGGCCGACGTGCGGGTCCGCGCCATCCAGGCTCTGGTGGACAACTACTTCGTGAAAAACACGGTCATCCAGGGCGGCTACCCGATGGAAATGCGCTATGCAGGCCCCCGGGAAGCTCTTCTTCACGCGGTCTTCCGCCAGAATTACGGCTGCAGCCACCTGATCGTCGGCCGCGACCACGCGGGCGTGGGCGACTACTACGGCCCCTTCGACGCTCAAAAGATCTTTCATGAGATCCCGGCCGATGCACTGGAACTCAAGCCCCTGCCCATCGACTGGACCTTCTATTGCTTCAAGTGCGACGGCATGGCCTCGATGCGGACCTGCCCCCACGGCAAAGAAGACCGCCTGCTCCTGAGCGGAACCCTGGTGAGGAAGACCCTGTCTGAGGGCGGCGAACTTCCCAAGCAGTTCTCCCGGCCCGAGGTGCTTGCCATTCTCCAGGAGTACTACCAGAAGCTCGAGGAAAAGGTCGAGATCAAGCTGCACGGCGCAGCCACCGGAGACGCCATCAAGAAAGCGTGAGCGCCCGTCCCGTACCCGGGTCCCGGCCGGACCCAGGCGCCAAGGGCCATTCCTGCGGAGCGGGGATGGCCCTTGTTCGTTTCTGGCTCCCGAAAGCGCTGTCCCAGGATCGGCCCCGGATCGTGGCCCTTCACGATGAGGGCAGGAGGGCCCGCGAGGCGAGCTGGACGACCGTGAGAATCTCCACGTCCAGGCCGTGGTGTTTTCTGGACTCGTTCAGGGTGCTCTGGCAGCTCAGGCAGCCCGTCGCCACGACCGAAGCGCCGGTTCTGCGGATCTGTTCGGCCTTCAAGCGCGAAACCTCGAGCCGCACGGAAGCCATCTCCGGCACCCGGTCCACTCCTCCGCCGCCCCCGCAGCACCATCCTGCCTCTCGGTTTGGCCACATTTCCACGAACTCGGTCACACAGGCCCTGAGAATCTCTCTCGGCTCCTCGTACACGCCGCCCTTGCGGCCCAGATTGCAGGGGTCGTGATAGGTCGTTCTTCCCGGGTTCTTGGCCGGATCCATGCGCAGCCTGCCCTCCCGGATCCCCTCTGCGATAAGCTGCAGGATCGAAACCACCTGGAATTTCGGCTTCCTGCCGATCCATCTTTCCAGGTCCCGGCCATAGACCTTGAACCCGTGCCCGCACTCGGTCAGGACGAGAAACCTGGCTTCCAGGGCCTCCACAGCCTCGGTGACCCGCAACGCGATCCTGCGCGTGGCGTCCGGATCGCCCACGAAATAACCCCAGTTCGTAACATCAGACAGCTCGCTTCCCACGGTCCAGGGTCTGCCGAGGGCATGGAGCATCTTGGCGTTGGCCATAAACTGCATGGGCGTCACGTTGATTTCCCTGGGATTGGGCAGGAACACGTAATCGGCTCCCTTCAAATCGATCGGGAATCGAAAGCTTTCGTCCTCGAGCTCTCCTTGCAACTCTTCCTCGAGCCACTCGACCGTCTCCACGAACTCCTCTTTTGGGATCATGGAAACATTGCCGGTTTCCAGAGCCGAGGCGACTCCCTCCTTGAGCACCTCGGGGGTCTGGCCCCTTGCGGCCTGCACGCTCCGGGCGGCCCGTACGACCTCGTCCATGCGCAGGCCCATGGGACAGTCGAAGGTGCATCGATTGCAGAGGGTGCAGCTCCAGAGAAAACGGCTCGCCAGAAGCAGATCCTCCCACCCCATGGCCACCATGCGGACAAATTTCCTGGGATTGCATTCCGGCACCGCATCCTTGAGAAAACACCGGGAAAGGCAGGACCCGCACGTGTGGCACAGAGCCAGTGTGCTGCCTGTAGGCTCCCCGGCCAGAACCTCGAACATCGAGGAACCGGGGTTCCTCTCGAGGGGTTCGGTCATGACCCTCCTCCTCCACTGGAAAGCCTTTCGGCCCGGCCGTCTTCCAAGCGGTCCTGCAGAAGGCTCACCAGCCTGTAAGGCTCGTTGGACGCCAGAGAAAAGAAGCCGAGGCACTTCGCAGGATCCCGCCCGGCCGCCTCGAGGTAGCTCCTCACCCTCTCCAGCCTCTTTTCACTTGCACGGGTGCCTCTTTGGGACCGGCAGTTGTCCTGGTGGCATCCTGCGATGAAGACTTTCTCGGCCCCCTCGAGAAAAGCGGCCGTCAGAATCTCCTCACGAATGGAACAGGCGCAAGAGACCGGGATGAAAACCACTTCGGGCGGAACCGCAATCCCCAGCCTGCCCGCTTCTTCGGCAGCGCGCCAGCCCGAACGGGTGCACGCAAACACCAGGACGGGCCCGCCGGATCCGTTTCCCCGGCAGGCCGCCCGGATTTCCGCCTCAACCTGTCTGACAGGCTCGCAAAGCAGTTCGATCGCCCGGCCGGGACACAGGGCAGCACACAGCCCGCACTCCAGGCAGGCCGCTGCCACCGGCCGAGGCACGGGATGGCCCTGGAAAACTTCGATCGCCTGGTGAGGGCAGGCCCGGAAACAGGTCAGGCACGACACGCATCGGGCCGGATCGATCCGAATGGTTTCGAGGACCTCCACTTCGCCGGCGAGCAGGGGCGGCAACAGGGCAGACTCCAGAGCCAGAAGCTCTTGAAGAGCCGCTTCTTCGGTGATTTCTTCCCGGCAGCGCCCCAAGTAGAAAACCCCGCGCCGAAAGGAGCCGCAGGGGTACAGGTGCACATTGTCCTTCTGAAAAAAACCCTCTCCGTCAACGGGCTCGCCCAGAAGAGAAGCGGTCCGGCCGGTTTCAGGAGAAGGCAGGGGCCGCCCGATGATCACGAGACGATCTAGAAGGACCTTGACGGCAACATCCGAACATGCCGCGTCCTGAAACGTGACCGCCAGCCGGCCGTTCTCCTTTCGGATTTCGGGGCTCTGCCCGGCCAGGCGGAAGAACTTCGCGCCCTTCTGCCTGAGCTCATCATAAAGCGCCTGCCCGTCATGCTCAGGAAGCGGCACATGGCGGAAGAAGATCGAAACCTCGGCGGGCCCCCTGGAGCAGACTTTGAGCGCTGCCTGAAGAGCGCGCCTCGAGAGCCCCGCGTCGGGCAGACCCTCGGCCGGGTCCAGCCAGATGCCGACGGCGGCCGGCATCGCCGCCGCCGTTTCCTGCGACACAAGCCCTTCGAGGTCCTCCAGACCGAGATTCGCGTCCCCGAGAGGCAGGCCGGCGGCCGCCCCATCCGAGCCGGCCGCCGGAAGGGCGACGACCACGGCCCCGGCTCTTACACTTATGCGACGGACGGCGTTTTCCAGGCCGGTGTGTTCGACGTTGTGCGATTCCAGGTGGGACAAGATGAGGAGAACCTGGTGTTCCGGTTTGATCTGGCCGGCCCACTGACGAACCCGTGGGGCTCTCCGAACGGGGTTGCACTCCAGACGCTGGACGTGTACATTGACGCCGACGGTAAGCCAGGCTCCGGCGCCCGCATGCTGCTGCCTGGGCGCAATGCGGCCGTGTCAGCAGAAGAGGCCTGGGATGTGGCCATCTGGGTGGAAGGTTGGGAGGGAGGCATCTACAAAGCCGGTCCCGACGGCAAGCCCCAGTCCGTCGATGCGGATTACACCGTCATCGCTGATCCGGGCCAGTCGCGGATCACCGTTCTGGTGCCCAAGCGCGCGTTGCCCGAGGGTGATCCGGCGACGTGGCGCTATCTGGGCCTGATGATGAGCCAGGACGGCTTCCCCGCAGCCGGCGTGTGGCGCATCCGTAACGTGAAGCCGGTGGCCGAGCAGTGGCGTCTGGGCGGCGCCCCCGACGACACCAACCACACGCGGATTAT
>FWPU01002886.1_pt1 | contig 45505 bp, 33 predicted proteins | sample 2228361 | NCBI WGS metagenome assembly FWPU01 (sample SAMEA103939777, study PRJEB20133) | metagenome
TTTATTTTTTTTTCTGCGGTGTATGATGGTATTTTTTTAGAAATTATTTTGGACAACAGTGCTTTAAAATTAAAAATTTCAGTTTATAAATTAACTTAATTTAATACTTTTTGTTAAGTTTGCTATGTAAACAAAAACCACTTTTTATGAAAAAGTTTTATATTTTTATATTCTCTGCATTTTTTGGCAATTTTATCTATGCTCAAGGAGAACAATTACCGGAAAATAATTTTCAACCCCAATTTGAAGCAGTTTATCAACAATTTCCTGGAATTCCCAAAGGAATTCTTGAAGCAGTAGCTTTCACCATGACTCGTTTTGATCATTTCGACGGCAGTCAAGCCGAGAGTTGCATCGGATTACCTAAAGTATACACAGTAATGGGCCTAACCGCTGATGGGAAAGGTTATTTTCGCAATAATTTGACAAAAGTTTCCCAACTATCCGGAATTTCGCCGCAAGAAATGATAGCACATCCGTATAAAGCCATTTGGGCCTATGCAAAAGCATTCACGGTCATAGCAGGACAAAAAAACATAAGCGGGAAAAATCCGGTATCCTATTTGCCTGTTTTGACGGAGTTGTCTGAATTGCCCAACTCAACCAATATTGACAAATTTGCTTTAGAATCGCATTTGTATCAAATTATGATGTTTTTGAATGATCCTGATGCGCAAATCAAATATAATTTTCCAAAGTACAATTTACCTCTTTCCCAAATTTTTTCGGAAAATTTTGACGTTTTGAGTTCATCACACATCATTATAAGAAACGACCAAATTGTCAATGATCAAGGGCAGGCCTATAAGCCCAAAGGTGGAGCCAATAACAAATCTCCTGATTACCCTCCCGCATTATGGACGCCTGCTGCCTCATGCAATTACAGCTCAAGAAACGGTACAGCCATTTCTGCCATTACCATACATACAGTGCAAGGCACCTATGCCGGCTGCATCTCTTGGTTTCAAAATTGTCAGGCAGGAGTATCGGCTCATTATGTAATAAGATCGAGCGATGGTCAAGTGACTCAGATGGTACTCGAAGCCAATAAAGCATGGCACGTAGGCAGTGAAAACCCCTACACCATAGGTTATGAACATGAAGGATATGTCAACAATCCTTCATGGTATACCACTGCCATGTATCAATCGTCGGCCAATCTCACAAAAGATGTATGCAATAGCGGATATGGCATTAACCGCAAAAGGACATATAGAGGGCCTGCCACCTCCGGATTAAATACTTTAGGATCTTGCATCAGAATCAAAGGACATCAACACTATCCCAATCAAACACACACAGACCCCGGAATCAATTGGAATTGGAATTATTATTACAAATTAATTAACGATGCCGATGTACCTCAGGTGATCACGGCCAACTCCGGTAATTTTTATGATTCCGGTGGACCCAACGGCAATTACACCGATGATGAAAGAAAATTATATTTGTTTGTAGCTCCTACCGGAAGTACCATCACACTCAATTTTAGCTCATTCAATTTGGAAAACAATTGGGATTTTATGTATATTTATGACGGGAACTCAGTATATGCCAATTTGATTGGAACCTATACCGGCACAAACTCGCCGGGCACGATAACCTCATCAAGTAATTCGTTGCTGGTAGAATTTACTTCGGATTGCGCAACGACAGCTCCCGGTTGGGCTGCTTCCTGGTCGTTCAGCAATTCTCCTTCCTCTCCCGGAGACACCATTAAGCCTACAACTTCTGCCGCTACATCGATGTACCCCTGGATAACCGGTAATTTTACAGTTAACTTTACGGATAACGACAATATTGGTGTTGAAAAAGCATTTTATCAAATAATCGACAATAACGCCGGTGATTGGCGGGCCAATGCTTCTAAAGGTTTCTTTTCAGACAATTTTGACGGGAACACCATTCACTCAGATTGGTCAACTGTTTCCGGCACATGGAACATCAACAACAATTACCTTGTGCAATCCGACGAGAACCTTAGCAATACTAACATTTATGCATACCTGAATCAAAATTTAAGCAACCGTTACCTCTATCATTGGCAAGGAAAAATTGAAGGATCCGGCACCAACCGCCGTGCCGGATTTCATTATTTCTGTGATTCTGCTCAATATCCCAACCGTAAAAACTCTTATTTCGTATGGTTCAGGTTAGATAATGACAAAATACAATTATACAAAGTCGTAAATGATAATTTTGGTTCACCTGTGATTGATATACCATATAATTTCAATCAGGGACAATGGTATGATTTTAAAGTTATTTACGACCGAATCTTAGGAAAACATTGGATTTATATTAACGATCAATTGGAAGCCACCTGGACAGACGCCTCTCCCATTCAAAACGGAAATTATATTTCTTTCCGAAGCGGAAACAGCATCTACACAGTCAACAATTTGAAAGTTTATAGAAGTCGATATCCACAAGTCAATGTAAGTGTTGGCCCGGGAAATAACAATGATATCCGTTATCAAAGCTCCAACCCAACCACATATGCCGCAAAAGTGAAATCTATTGTGATGGACTCGGCTGCAAACCTTTCAACAATCTATGCTTTGGATCTCTATGTGGATTGGACCCCTCCCACTGATGTATATGTGATAGACGGCACAGGCAGCAACGATATCGACACATCTTATTCCATCAATCAATTGTCTGCAAATTGGAGCAATAGTCAAGATCCGAATTCCGGAATTGCAGGGTATTATTTCTGTGTAGGCACAACCCCCGGCGATACAGACGTAGTAGGTTGGAGTTATATTTGGGCCCAAAACTCTGTTACTGTGAATAACAATAACCTCGTACCAAATCAATTATATTATTTCACCGTTAAAGCCGAAAATGGCGCCGGATTGTTTTCCAACACCCAAAGCTCAGATGGTCAATTAATTGTCATCAATACCGGAGTGGAATCAAGCACTTTCGGACACGTGATGGTTTATCCTACTTACTTTGAAAGTAATATAACCGTCAATAACCAAACAGGTCTGCCATTCAATGCCCAATTATTTGACGCACAAGGCAAACTTGTTGATTCTTTTAAAGTTATACCCGGCATCAATCAAATAAATTTTGTTAACCGACAATTGTCAAATGGATTGTATATTCTACATTTAATACCTTTGTCCGGAGATAAAGCAGATAACATTCAATTTAAACTATTTTATAATGGGAAATAAAGAAACTGAATGGCTGGGGAAACTGAAAGAAAAATATGAACAGACAGGACAGGAGATAAATACATATCTTGAAGGATTATATCACGCAAGACCCAAAACTTATTGGGATTATATCGAAACAGAAACGTTGTTGTCGCTACAAAAGCCCCGCACCTATTTTCCGGATGAGCTTGTATTTATTATCTATCATCAAATCACCGAATTATTTTTAAAACTTATTGAACACGAAATAGACCAATTGACAGGAGATGCACTACCCGGAATCGATCAATTCAAAGAAAAATTACCCCGAATAAAAAGGTATGCTGAGCTGCTTGTTGATTCATTTGATGTAATGAGAGTAGGAATGAGTTTTGAACAATACAATCAATTCCGCACAACTCTTACTCCTGCCAGCGGTTTTCAATCGGTAGCATTTAGAAGAATTGAATTAAAATGTACCCGCATCATCAATCTAATCAATGATGATGGGAAAAAAAACTTATCGACCAATCCGGATATAAACGAACTTTTTGATAACCTTTACTGGTGGGATGCGGGAAGAGACAAAAAAACGGGAAAAAAAACACTCACTTTACAACTTTTTGAGAAAAAATACATAACCGGATTAAAACAATTGGCTCAAGAAATAAAAGGAAAAACACTCGAAGAAAAAATTTTAAACCTGAAAGGACCCGAGGATGATTTAAAGCAAATTTATGAAATGGCCCGGGTGTTTGATTTGAAATATAATGTAGAATGGCCCAAAGCCCACCTTAAAACCGCCGAATATTTTTTGGAAGGTCCACAAGGGACAAAGGCCGCAACCGGTGGAAGTGACTGGAAAAGATATCTCCATCCGAAATATCAAAAAAGAAAGTTTTTCCCTTCATTGTGGAGCAAGGAAGAACTTGATAATTGGGGTGAGTAAATGTTCCCGGCACATATTTCAAACAATGTATTAATCCCTAAAATTTTTCAAAGCCATTCATACCTTTGATTTGTTTTATACTTTTGCCTTATGAAGGTGACCAAACTTTTTATTCCTATTTCAATATCTTTGACTTTGCTATACTTTGTCATATCCTTGAATTTATTCTCTCAAGAAAAAGTTATCACCGGGGGCATACAAATAAAACCCTTATTTCCTTCAACCTATTTAAATACAGGACCGGTCTCGGGCCTTAGCGAAAAAAATATTTATACTGAAATCAAACCCAATCCCGGTTATAGTTTTGGAATGGTGATCAGAAGAGGGCTCAGTAAAAACTTTTCTATCGAAACAGGGATCTCTTATGTGAGAAGAAATTACAGGTTAACGATAAAAGATCTGGATTCTACGGTGGAGATGCAAAGAAAATATAAATTGATTTCCTACGAAATTCCCATTCAACTTTTGGTATTTATCCGCTTGGGACGACTGGTTTATATGAATGTCTCTACGGGATTGGGTGTAGATTTTTTCCCCACAGATTGGACTACATACGACCGCTTGCACGAACAGTTAATTTTACGTCGCAATTGGGCATTAATATCATTAAATGGCAATTCCGGTTTTGAATACAGAAGCGAAAAAAATGGGTACTATTATTTTGGGATTTCCTTCCATAGACCTTTTACTCCAATTGCTTATGTAAATGCATTATACAGAGGTGCCCCTACGCGGAATTCTGTTTTTAAAACTATTTTTTATGGTAATTACTTTACAGTTGATTTGCGTTATTTTATAAAAGAATCTAAAAAATGAACCCTCCTATAGATTTTACTGAAATTCCCGTTACTTTCTCAAAGGATTGGTTTAACAGTCCTTTTTACAACCTGTTGTACGCCCACAGAAACGACCTTGAAGCAAAAATTTTTGCCAACTCCTTTAAAAAATATATCGCCATGCTCCCTTTTGGTCCTTTTCTGGATGCCGGTTGTGGTGAAGGTAGATTCAGTTTTCAATTGGCCAACTTGGGATTGACCGGATTTGGCATTGATATGGCCTGTGATAAAATCGAGACCGCAAAAAAAAATAATCCTTTCACGGATCGTTTGCAATTTGTATGCGGCGATTATATCAATTATCCCTGGCAAATTCAATTTTCTTTGATTTTATCAATGTTTACAGCATTTGGTTATCTCGACGACCATCACAACCAAATAACTTTGGAGCGGTTTTTTGAATTATTGTTGCCTAATGGAATCTTTGTACTGGATTATTTGAATGCATTGCAGGTAAAACAATCAATTGAAACACATAATGCAATAAATGTTTTTAAGCCCTCTGATTTTGACAATCATTTGATAAAAAAATTAAACATTGAGTTTGAACGTATCTATACCTTCAAAAAAATTTACGGTGATGCCGTGATGAAAAAAATTGTCATCTTTCGAAAAGAAAAAGAAAAACCAACTGTTTTTTATGAAAAAGTGAAATTATATGACCGGGAAGATTTATTGAACAAATTAACCAACAAGGGTTTTAGCATTGAGAATATTTATGGAGATTATGATTTCAAGTCATTTCAAAAAAATTCTCCACGTTTGATAATAATTGCAAAAAAATGAGTATTTGGGAATTGATATTATTATTTATATCCGGCATTGCAGGATTAATTGTTTATATTTTCCCTGTAGATCCAGGGCATCATTCAAAAAATATAAAATACCTTTTGACTTTTAGCGGATCTTATCTGCTTGGTGTATGTATTTTTGATATCTTTCCCGAAATTTACTCCCCTTCATTTTCATCTACCAACGCTTTTTTTCTCGCAGCAGGTTTTTTGATACAAGTTTTGTTGGAAAATGTATCGGGTGGCTTGGAGCACGGGCATCTGCACCATCATGCCGGAATTAGAGAAAAAATGGCTTTTGCTGCTTTGATATTGCATTCTGTGTTGGAGGCCGGCTCGCTTCTCTTTGAAAACAGCAAACAAATATTGGCAGGTATTATCATTCACAATTTGCCGCTTTCTTTTTTCATTACCATTTATTTACGAACCGGTAGTCAGAAATTATATAATGTTGTTTTGCCATTAGTAATTTTTTCTCTTTCGGCACCATTGGCATATCTGGTTTATCAACAATGGTCAATAGAAGGAAGTCTTTATGAAGATTATACCAAAAATATCGCAGCATTGAGTGTGGGTATAATTTTTCACATTTCAACCGTCATTCTTTTTGAGAGCAACAAAGACCATAAAATAGATTTTACAAAATTGGGGTTGTTATTTTTGGGCCTATCTGTTTCTTTCATAGCCAATTTTTTGATTTGATAAAATTTGCCCCATATATACATAAATCCCGTGCTGACCGTTTATTTTTCGGATAATTCACACACATCATTTTTAACATTATTTTCAGAATATTCATTGTTTATAGTTGAATCATGTATTATTTTTGCAAAAACTTAAAAACTAAAAATTATGTCAGTATTAGTAGGTAAAAAAGCGCCTTTATTTACAGCCAAAGCAGTTATCAATGGTGTTGAAATTGTGGATGAATTTTCACTTTCACAGTTTATCGGCAAAAAGTATGTGGTTTTATTCTTTTATCCAAAAGATTTTACTTTTGTTTGCCCCACCGAGCTTCATGCTTTTCAAGAAAAATTAGCTGAATTCGAAAAACGCAACACTCAAGTAATTGCTGTTTCCACCGATACTGAACAATCCCATTGGGGATGGCTTCAAATGCCCAAAGAACAGGGAGGAATCAAAGGTATCACCTATCCGATTGTAGCCGATACAAACAAAACAATTTCTGCCAACTATGATGTTTTGGCCGGAACATGGGATTTTAATGAGGAAGGTGAAATGGTTGCTTACGGCGAACTGGTTGCCTATCGTGGATTGTTTTTAATCGACAAAGAAGGCATCGTAAGACACCAAATCGTCAACGATATGCCTTTGGGCCGCAGTGTGGATGAAGCCCTCCGTATGGTTGACGCATTGCAGTATTTTGAATTGCACGGGGAAGTATGTCCGGCCAATTGGCGTCCCGGTCAAAAAGCATTGAAAGCAGATCATATGGGCATCGCTGAATATCTTTCTCAGAATTAAAAACGAAAAAGTTTAAACACTAAAAAACCCGCTATTTTTCATAGCGGGTTTTTTATTTTCATTTCAAAAAAATTGTCCGGAATATGATTAAATGCATCTTTGTTACTTGCTTAGTTCAGGTGTTTCTACCACATTGCTCTCATGCAATGCTCTATCTACCAATTGAATTTGATATTTATATTTTGAGGCAGTACTAAAAGGATTATAGTAAGGAGCCGCCAATGTAACTGTGATTTCTCCTTCCAAATAATTTTTATTGGTCTGATTGGTTAAGTATGGAATACGGTAATAAAATGGAGGATTCAACTCAATGTATTTCCATTCATTATTCTCCCATTCATAATAATCCAAAAATAAATTGTAATAATAGCGGGAATCTTTATCATAAGGAGGCACGGTGTCATATTCGCGCAATCCTATGTCTGCATCCCCATCGACAAACTTAATCGTGAGATATGCGCTATCGCCTGTTTCAATAAATGATACAAACTCAATGGAAGGTGCCGGCGGTAATTGTTTGTCCTTTTTACAACCAAATAAAAATAAGGCACCTGTCAAAACAAATATTAATTTTATGCCCGTAAAAAATAATCGCATCTTGGACCGCATTGATACTTCAAAGTTAATCGAAAAAATTCAAAAAATACAAAACGAAAGGGATTTTTATCATTTGGCGAGAGAGGTTTTTTTATTTCAATATCAAAATTGCAAGGTCTTCAGGGATTATTGTATATTGATCGGCTTCCCGTTGCACAAAATAGAAGATGGAATTTTTCCTTATCTCCCCATAAGTTTTTTTAAACATCACAATGTTTACAGCAGTGATACCCCTGTGGAAAAATATTTTATGAGCAGTGGCACAGGTGGCCTACGATCGAAACATCCGATAGCATCTTTAAATTTATACAAACATTCGGCATATCAAAGTTTTAAGCATTTTTATGGCGAACCTCAACAATATGCTTTTCTTGCATTACTTCCCAATTATATCGAACAAGGTGATTCATCGCTTGTTTATATGCTCAATTATTTTATAGAATTGTCGGAGAAAAAAGGCAGCGGGTTTTATTTATATAATCATCAGGATCTTTACAATCAATTACTCTTTAACGAGGAACATAATATAACTTCTATACTATGGAGTGTGAGCTATGCCTTATTGGACTTTGCAGAAAAATACCGTGTGAAATTAACCAACACCATAGTGATGGAGACAGGAGGAATGAAAGGACGCAGAAAAGAAATGGTCAGAGACGAATTGCACAGCATTTTAAAAGAAGCTTTTTCTGTCGATCATATTCATTCGGAATATGGGATGACCGAATTAATGTCTCAGGCCTATTCCAAGAGAGACGGTATTTTTAACACTCCCCCACAAATGAAAATCTCGGTAAGGGATGTCAATGATCCATTTGAAACGCTCCCTGCAGGCAAAACAGGAGTAATTCGCATCATCGATCTATACAACATCTTTTCTTGCAGCTTTATCGAAACGGAAGATACAGGTTATGTCATCAATGATGGCAGCTTTGTGGTAACCGGGCGGTTGGATTATGCAGAAATGAGAGGTTGCAACTTATTGATCGAAAAATAACATGATAAATTTACATGTAGAATTAGTCATTTTAGACCTTTAATGCCGGATATTGTTGGTAGTTTAGCATCGGAACGATAAAACTACACAAAAGTATTTTCATTTGAAGAAATATTGGGGAGATTTGAAAAAGTATTGGGATGAAAAGATATAAAGTAAATTAATTTGGCGGAGAGGGAGGGATTCGAACCCCCGGTGCCCGTGAAGGCACAACGGTTTTCAAGACCGCCGCATTCAACCACTCTGCCACCTCTCCGCTGCAAAAATATAAAATATCCATTATTCATTATTAAAAATTTTAATTTTTTGCAGTTTGCATTACTTTTCCTTGTAATTTTGTTTCATTATGAGACATTTGCGCAGGTATGTTTTTTTATTGATTTTTACTTTTTTGTCTTTGCCTGTTCTCCATGCAAAAGTCAAAGCTTATTTCCAATACCTGACTTTTTACATTCCGGGCGAAACTCCCTATTTGGAAACTTATCTTTCGGTCAACGGCAAGAGTGTGAAATATGTCAAAGATTCCAATGGCCAATTCAAAGCAACGTTGGAAATTGTCTTAATTTTAAAAAACAAAGACCGCATAGTGTCTTTCAACAAATATAATCTGCATTCCCCTGTTTATACCGAAAAAGATTCTGTCAGAAAAGATTTTCTCGATCATCAAAAAATGATTGTACCGGCCAATGGTGTGTATGAATTGGAATTACAGATTAAAGACAAAAATTCATCAGAACCGGCCGTTTCCATCAATCAAATTTTAGAAGTGAACTACGATACTGATAAAATACATATTTCAGATATTCTACCTCTTTCTTCCATCTCTAAAAGCACCGACAAATCGGCCCCTTTGTATAAAAACGGCTATATCATCATGCCCTATTTAAGCAATTATTATGATGAATATGCCGAAGGATTTGCATTTTATGCAGAAATATACAATGCTCGGAAGCTTTTGGGAGAAAACGAAAAATTTTTGGTGAAATATTATATTGCCGATGAGAAAATGAATCCATTGGCCAATTACCACGGATTTTCAAAACAAACCACCTTGTCGGTAAATATTATTTTAGGAAATTTTGGCATTAAAGATTTGCCCACAGGCAATTATTATTTTGTCATTGAGGTACGCAATAAAAGCAATGAAAAACTGGCAGAAAAATTTTATTTTTTTATACGGAAAAACAATACCCTCCCAACGTTTGACAATATCAACGAGGATGTAGTTTCGGCTTCGTTTGTGTCTAAAATTTCCAATCCGGATTCTTTAAAATACTTCATAGCTGCCTTGCAACCCATTGCCAAGGAAGGAGAATATATTATTGCTGTTCAAATTTTGAAAGAAAACGATATGGATAAGATGCGGCGTTATTTTTACGGGTTCTGGTACCAACGCAATCCCGAAAATCCTGAAAAAGCATGGATGGAATACAAAAAACAGCTGGATTATGTTGATAGGGCCTTTTCCACACAAATAAGACGTGGTTACGAAACCGACCGCGGAAGGGTCTATCTACGTTATGGTCCGCCCAACACGATCAGCAACTTTCCTCACGAACCCAGCTCTTACCCTTATCAAATATGGCATTATTACAAAATTGATCAATATACCAACCGCAGATTTGTATTTTACAATACTGATCTGTCTTCGGGTGATTATGAATTATTACACTCCGATATGTTTGGAGAAATCAATACACCCAACTGGGAAAAGGTTCTTCAAAAACGCACCGAAACCTTTTATGACCCTTATGACGAAAAAGGCGTAAAACATTATGGAGGCAACTCTGAGGAATTTTTTAAAAATCCCCGTTAAATGACACCTCCTAAAGTTGCCATAGTTGTGTTAAACTACAATGGGTCGCAATTCCTGGAAAAGTTTATTCCCGTTCTGATTAAAAACTCTTCGTCCAATGTTGCTCATATAGAATTTTGGGTGATCGACAATGCCTCAACCGATCTGTCTGTAGATGTCATCAAAAAGTTTCCGGAGATTAATTTGGTAACCCTGAACCAAAACTTGGGATTTGCCGCTGGATATAATGAAGGACTTAAATCCATTACTGCCGATTTTTATGTCCTTATCAATAGCGACGTGGAAGTGACGGAAGATTGGATCGAACCTTTACTGAATGTTTTTTTTAAAAATGAATCTGTTGCAGCTGTGCAACCAAAAATTCTTTCGTACAAAGAAAAAGATTTTTTTGAATATGCCGGTGCTGCCGGAGGATTTATGGATTATTTAGGCTATCCATTTTGTCGAGGAAGAATCTTTGATACAGTAGAAAGAGATCATGGGCAATATGACGACTGCAGTCGTATATTTTGGGCGTCGGGGGCTTGCATCATGTTGAGAAGCAAAATTTTTTGGGAGGCGGGAGGTTTTGACCCTTTATTTTTTGCCCATATGGAAGAAATTGATCTCTGCTGGAGAATTCAACATTTAGGATATGAAATAATGGTTCAACCCAAATCGGTGGTCTATCATGTGGGTGGCGGTACACTTCATTATGCTTCGCCTTTTAAAACCTATCTAAATTTCCGTAATAGCTTGTTTGTTTTGGTGAAAAATCACCCTTCAAGATTTTGGTGGGGCATTATATTTTTGCGATTGTTGTTGGATATGCCTTCGGCATTCTTTCTAAGTTTTAAGGCCGGCTTGGGTCATCTGATGGCGGTGTTAAAAGCACATTTTTCTTTTTACAGACATTTTCCGGCCATGATTCATAATAGAAGGAATGCTAAATTGTCGGCTGAAACAGCACAACAATTACAACCTTTTTCTATCGTTTGGCAATATTTTGTCAAGAGAAAAAGAACCTATTTAGATTTGCTTTCTTCGGATGTTTTCCACACACCCCGCAGTTTTTCCAAGAAATAATCCGGGGGATTGCATGGTTTTCCTGTTTCTCCACTGACAAATACCAAGGTGGTATGAGCAATGTTTAAAAGCTCATTTTTTTCGTTATATGTTTCATATTCAAATTTTATCCGGCTGCTTGGCCATTCTTTCATACGAATCACAATGGTCAACAAGTCGTCGTAAAATGCCGGTTTGATATATTTGATATAAAACTCAAGCACCGGCATAAAAATTCCGTCATCTTCCATTTGCCGGTAAGTGAGTCCAGTAGACCGTAGCATCTCAACCCTTGCCACTTCAAAATATTCTGCATAATTGCCATAATAACAATACCCCATCTTATCGGTTTCGGCATACCGCACTCTCAACTGAATTCTGTGTTCAAACATAGTTTTTTGATTTTATTTATGTAAAAAAAAAGGCCTTTGAAAGGCCTTTTCATGATAATTCAATCTTTTTGATTATTTTTTCTTGTAAGTAAATTTACGTCCATCAATGTCTTGAAGAATCATTTTTTTTGAATTGATTTTCACCACTGTGTAATAAGCATTTTCATGTTCAAAATAAACATCTCCGTTTTCTACAAAGTAGTTTTTATCTACTACATACTTCTGATCATGGCGAATGATGGAATAAGTATTGTTTTCGTTAAAATTAATAGTTTGAATGCCCAGACCAATTTTCTTATTACCGAAAAAACCTTTCTTGCCATTTTCCAATACTACATTTTCCCCGGCATAATATTCTCCTTCCCATTCTCCCACGATTTGAGACCTAATTTCATCATCGGTGTATGACTTGGTACACGAAACAACAAACACCGCCATTAAAAAGAAAAATAACAATTTGTTCATACTTGCTGGTTTTGGTTGTAAAATTAACATATTTTTTCAATCAATGCTGCAAATTAAACACAAAAAAACATTCCCTCATCAAAAAGTTTTTCATTTTTGATTGTTAATTTCCTTTATCGTGCTGAAAGTTCCAAATAAAAATACTTTTGTTTTCTTTGCAAAGTTTTAATTATAAAAAATAACCTTTAAGCAGGCAAATGTTTCGAAAAATTACAGGATTGATTGTCGGTCTGTTTCTCTGGACGGTCTCTTCGGCACAAGAATATGCCTTAATTTACGACTCTATAAAAACAAACTTTTATTTTCAGTCGTTTGAAAAATTAAACTCCAACCTTAGAGCCCCCCAAAAATCAAAAGAACGATTGAATCAATGGAAAAATTTACACATCAAAAAAATTGGTAGCTGGGGCGAAGAATATTTTGAACAATCTTTGGATTTTATTTACAAGAATCCTGTAAAATCTATTTATGCATTAAAAAATTTCAACGAGATAGAAAATTTTTTGGTGGCCGAGTTGAAAAAAAGGGGCTTATCCGAAGAATGGGCCTCTCTTGCCATTTCGTTATCTTTAATGAATCCTGAATATACTACCATTCGAGGCACTGCGGGCATCTGGCAATTATATTTTCATCATGCCAGGGCATTCCGCCTGGAATTAAATTCTCTGACAGACGAACGCAGAAATAATCAAAAAGCCACTTTGGCTGCTCTGGATTATATAAAATACCTTCAACAGATTTATGAAAATGAATCGGATAAAATGATATTGGCCTATATCGCTTCGCCTCTTGAGATAAATAAAGCCATAAGGAAAGCAGGTGGAAGTTTTGACATTGACCATTATGGACCTTATTTGCCGTCCTGGCTGAAGGAATTATGGGGACATTATTGGGCTTGGACTTTTATTCTTCAAAGCGAAAAAAAAGAATGGAATAAAATACCTTCCAAACCGGTATATAAAGAAACTGTGGTTTTTAAACCCGACACCATTATGTATTTTGAAGACATTGCCCAAGTACTGAATATGCCTGTTCAGCAGCTTTTTGCCCTTAATCCCGAATATTATGCCGGAATGGTCAATAGACACATGAAAATGAACTTCCCAAAAGAATATTGGCCTGAATTTCAACAATTAAAAGATAGTATCGTTGAATTACGCAAAATTAAATTACAACAACAGAAACCTGAAGAAGAGTCATCAGTCGTAGAACACCATGTTAAAGAACATGTAGTTTACTACAAAGTGAAAAGCGGCGATAACTTAGGAAGGATTGCTGCGTTATACGATGTTTCTGTCAGAGAAATTATGCGTTGGAATAACCTTCGCAGCACAAATATCTACCCGGGACAAAAGTTAAAAATCATTACTTCAAAAAAAGAAAATTATAAAGATGCATCACAATACAAAAAAGAAAAAGACCTTGAAAAAAAATATGATGAGAGTGACAACTCTTCTTCAAATCAAGAAGATTCTGAAGGTTGGATAACATATATTGTACAACCTGGCGACAATTTGTATAACATAGCGAAAAAATTTCCGGGCATTTCGGCTGAAAAAATTATGGAAATTAACGGTATAAATGAAAACATATATCCGGGACAGGTTTTGAAAATCAAAAAAATCAAATGAAACCGACACAGACATTTCTTTTTTTCCTGGCTGTGGGTTTATTGCTTTTGCTCACCTCTGTTGTCAAACAAAATTTTGAAAATAATGTTTTATTGGCTACCCTTCAATTTCCTTCGCCAAAAGACATTTTTGCAATACCTGAGGATAACAACCAAAAACTTATCCGCTCAATAGCCAAACTGGATAGCACTTTTAATGAGAAAGAAATTGAAAAAATCGATACGGCAGCCATTAGAAAACGTTTAGATTCCTTGCTGACATTGCAAAAGAAAATTCAATTTCCGGGTGGGGACAAATCTTCTCTATATGTTTTTTTTTCGAAGGCAAAAACAGAAAGAGTGAGAGTGATGCATTACGGCGATTCTCAAATAGAGGGCGAGCGTATCACTGCGCAAATCAGGGATAAAATGCAACGTTTATGGGGTGGTGGAGGTCCCGGATTATTCCCTGTAATTCCTGTTGCTCCAAAATTGTCTGTCATTGTTGAAACGACAGGAGAATGGTACCGAAAAGTAGGTTTTGGCCCCAGAGACACCACCATCAAACACAATCTCTATGGACCATTGATGAGTTATGCCATTTACAATGATAAGGATACGTCTGAGCACAAAATCATCATTAGTCCCAATGCGAAGGCCTATGCCACTGCGAAAAACTTTGACAAGTTTTTGATATACTATGGGCTCATGGAAGGTAAATGCAGCTATACTATCAGTCAAGAAAATCAAATATTGAAATCCGGCATATTGGAACCGGTCAAATGGGCATACATAGAGGTCTCTGTTAGCAATCAAGCACCTGTCAATGTCACATTCAAAGGCAATTCTCCGATGATTTATGCTCTCAGTTTGGAAAAATCGGGCCAAGGAGTCATCGTCGACAATATTCCTATGCGTGGCGCAAGCGGGACCGACTTCACCAAACAAAACAAATCTTTCTTCCGCTCTACCCTGCAAACATTTCAACCAGGCTTATTGATACTGCAATTTGGAGGAAATGTTTTACCATATCTCGACGACGAAAAAGAATGTAAAAACTATGGGCGTTGGATTTCGTCACAATTGAAGTATTTGAAAAGTTTATTGCCCGAAACAGCCATACTTTTTATAGGTCCATCTGATATGTCTACCAAAATCAACGGTGAATATCAAACATATCCTTTACTCGAATGTGTGAGGGACGAATTAAAAAAAGCAGCATTGGAAAACGGTTGCATGTTTTGGGATATGTATCTTAACATGGGAGGTTATAATTCCATGATAAAATGGGTGGAGGCCGACCCACCGCTTGCCGGAAAAGATTATACACATTTTACATTAAGTGGAACCAAAAAAATCTCCGAAATGCTATGGCAGGCCATCGAAAACGAGTATAAAGAGTTTCAAATGACAAACAAAAACTCTTATCAAAAATTGAATAAGGAATGACAAGATATGTTGTCATATTGCTTCTCTCCTGCTCTATATGGTTGAATGCCCAAAGCGAATTTTATTTTTTTTCGGCCGAAGTGCCCGACAAACTTCCGATCAACAAAGAAGCCATTTCCATTCAATTTCCCGGAGATAGTACAGCATTTATGACTTTTTTTAAAAAAATCAACGAAACGGCATTTATGGGAAAAAACAAGGTTCAAATCATGCACATCGGTGGCTCTCATGTACAGGCGGACTTTTGGACCAACCGTCTGCGTCAGAACTTTTATTCTTTTTTTCCGGGGACCAAACAAACCAGAGGTTATTTCTTTCCTTATAAAATGGCCAAATCAAACAACCCGGTAAGCTACAAAGTTGAATATACGGGTAAATGGAATTATTCAAAATGTACGCTTCGCGATACAAACTATGTTTGGGGATTAGCCGGTTATGAAGTACACACAACCGACACATTCACCCAAATCACTATCACTTTTTCTCCCGATGATTACGAATACTTCACTGGAGTGAGGATTTATTACCGGAAAGACAGCTTATCTTATGAAATTTGTCCTGCAGCCGGCAATCTATTGAGAGAAAACCGTCAACACCGCGATTATGATGAATTTATTTGGAGCAACCCGCAGGATACCTTATTTTTGGTAATAACCAAAACCGACACTATTCAAAAGCGCTTCCAATTATTTGGCATCGAGACATTTAACAATTGGCCGGGGATTATAGTTCACAGCATTGGTGTGAATGGTGCGTCCGTGCCTTCTTATTTGAGTTGCAAAAAATTCAAAGACCATTATAATCAAATCAAACCTGATCTTGTGATTTTGTCTATAGGAATTAATGATGCCTATGAAAGAGATTTTTCTCCCGAACGTTATAAGCAAAATTATGACTCATTGATTGCCTGGCTTAAAGAAAAAAACCCCGATGTACAAATTTTGTTTACAACCAACAACGATAGCTATTACCGACGCAAATACCCAAACACTAACGGAGAATTAGTGGAATTGGCCATGTGGGAATTGGCCCAAAAGTATAATGCTGCTTATTGGGATATGTTCAAAATAATGGGAGGATTGGGAAGTAGTCGTTATTGGCAAAAATTGGGTTATATGCAAGCCGATAAAATTCATTTTACCCGAAAAGGGTATGAATTGTTGGGAGATATGCTTTTTAATGCATTGATGCAACGATATGGAGAATATCTTTACATACATCGTCCATTGGATTGAATGGTTTTTTTCGAGAGAAAACCTGAAAGAGATTCTGGTCTATGACGAATCTTCTCCTTTGATTTTTACCAAGCTCTATTTTTGGATATTTTTCACTGTAGTATTGGGCATTTATGCCATTCTCTACAAGAAAATTGCGCTGCGAAACATTTATTTATTGATTGTAAGTTTGTTTTTTTATTATAAAACAAGCGGATTATTTGTTTCTATCTTAATCTTTTCCACGGTTTCCGATTATTTGTTGGGTAATTTTATTTATCGTTCCCAAACAAAATATATGCGTTTGGCCGGTGTCACATTAAGTATTTGCATCAATCTTTTCACACTCGGATTTTTTAAATATGCCTACTTTTTTACTGATGTATACAACCAAATAACCGGTCAAAGTTTGGGTGTATTCAATTGGTTTGCCTATTGGGCCAATGAAGCAACGGGCACACATTATTCTGTGGACCAAATTTTGCTCCCCGTAGGAATTTCTTTTTATACTTTTCAAACTATCAGTTATACAGTAGATATTTATAGAGGCATCATTCACCCGGTAAAAAATATCCTTGATTTTGGCTTTTACGTAAGCTTCTTTCCTCAGTTGGTAGCTGGCCCTATAGTTCGTGCCTCCGAATTTATTCCTCAAATCTACTCTCCATATCAACTCACAAAAGCTGAGTTTGGATATGCCCATTATATGATTGCCAAAGGTCTGATTAAAAAATTGGTTTTAGGAGATTACATTGCCGTCAATTTTATCGACCGTGTTTTTGATAACCCCACAATGTTCAGCGGATTTGAGAATGTCATGGCTCTTTTTGGCTATTCCTTGCAAGTGTATGCCGACTTTTCGGGATATACCGACATGGCTATTGGGGTTGCTTTATTGATGGGTTTCCGTTTACCTCAAAACTTCAATTATCCCTATAAAGCCAAAAATGTTGCAGAATTTTGGAAACGCTGGCATATGTCTCTCTCCGGCTGGCTGAAAGATTATCTCTATATTCCTTTGGGAGGCAACAGGAAGGGCACATTAGGCTCTTTGGCAGGTTTGACCGTTATTGTATTTTTTTTGTTTTTTCTCTCGACACAAGCATGGATGATAATTTCGCTGGTGATGGTTTTGATGATTCTCTCTTTTTTTTATTTTTTTAATGAAAATACACGCAAACATGTTGTTACAAACATCAATTTAATGATTACCATGTTGCTCGGAGGGCTATGGCACGGTGCAAGTTGGCAATTCATCATTTGGGGAGGATTGAACGGTTTGGGATTGGTAGTTTATAAATACTGGAAAAAAATTAGTCCATGGGAAAATAGCCCACATTCATTGGCTGTAGCATGGAAAATACTACTTACATTTACTTTCATCACATTTACCCGTGCTTGGTTTAGAGCAGAAGATGGCGAAACCGTACGGCTTATGTTTTATCAAATATCGCATCATTTTCAATGGCATCTGATAGCCAAAATAATTAGTGCAAACTGGAAGTTTTTTGCTTTATTTACCCTTGGTATGATGATTCATTGGACATCATACAATTTCAAAAACCGTATCAAAACTCTCTATGAAAATGCATCCTGGTGGCAACATGTTTTATTGTTTTATATTGCTGTGTTGATTGCCTACCAGGCCATTACGGCAGATCTGCAACCATTTATTTATTTTCAGTTCTAATGCTTATGAGTTGATTGTTATTTTTTCTATTTTTACAAAATTCAGTATTGAAAAATGGAAAAATTTCTTCAAGGGGAGTATTATCGTCTACAATATTATATTTACCATCCTGACCGGAAAAAAGCATTGATTTTTTTTCATGGATTTGACCAGGACCACACTGCCGTTGAACCATTAATACCTTATTTGCAAGAAACGAGGATTGTTTCGTTAAATTTATTTGGTCATCAACTAAGTAATATCAAGATTGATTTGAAAGAGAACCATTTAAAAGAAATTTTTAATGATTTATTTGAAAAAGAACAACTGCATGATGCTACACTGATGGCATTTAGCCTGGGCGGCAAATATGCTTTGAAATTGATTGAAGTTGGATTTCCTGTCAAATCTGCTCTGTTGATGGCGCCCGACGGATTAATTAAAAATCCATGGTATAATTTTGCTACTAAATATAACCTTACCCGCAGGTTGTTTAAAAAATTTGTAGAAAATCCGGAATTTTTAAAACCTTATGTTCACTGGCTTAATAAAATGGGCCTGCTGAACCCTAAACTCAAAAGAATTTACGAAACCTATGCTGCCGATCGTACCTTGCGCGAGAAGGTTTTTCATGTCTGGATGATTCACCGTTTTCTCAAACCCTCTATTTTAAGCGTAGCCAATCGTATCAAAGAAAAAAAAATAAGAACACATCTGCTGTTTGGTCAGAAAGATGTTGTCATACCTCCGGACACGGGAAAGAAACTCCTAAAACATGCAGCCCCCTATGCCACGGCAGAAGTTCTTCCCTGCGGACACCAAATAATCAGAGAGGAAAATCTTTCTTTAATTGCCGATTACATTCGTTCACTCGGTTGACTTCTCGGGGATAAATTCAATTGAAACTGAGTTGATGCAATAACGCAATCCTGTTTCAGTGGGACCATCATCAAACACGTGTCCCAAATGTCCCTTACAGCGACTGCAATGAACCTCGGTGCGGGGATAGCCAAGGTCAAAATCAATGGAAGTTTCTATGCTTCCGGGTATAAATTGGTCGAAAGAAGGCCAACCACAAGGTGAGTCAAACTTGGCCTCTGAAGTAAACAATGGATTGCCACATGCCGCGCATACATAGGTCCCCTTTTCAAAATGCTTGTAATATTTGCCTGTAAAAGGTGGTTCGGTTCCTTTGAGCCGTAAAACTCTGTATTGTTCGGGACTTAATTTTTGTTTCCAATAATTTTCATCGTATTCCATATAGTTGTTATTTTGTCCACATCCGGCAAAAGAGAGAAATATCATAAAAAACAAACCGGAAATTTTCTTAAAAAACATTAAACGAAAATTTTGCTAATTTCACGAAAATAATAAAAAAACTAATCTTTTGTCTATAATTTAATAATTTTAAATTTTATCCGGCAATATACGGAGGGATGTATTATTTGAAGGGGGACATCAGCAAGACAGGAAAACATACTGAAAACATTCAGAATAAAAGAGAGATGTTATTGAAATAAAAGAGATGGATGAATAACATAGATAGATGGATAAGAATGGAGTTTACAACAACAAATTGAAGTAGATGATTATTAATTTCTTAAAAAGTGTCAGAGTCAAGAGATGGGATGGATTTTTATTCCTGCAACACCACCTTCCTTGTTTGAAAGATTTTTTATTCAATTTGTTAATTTTGTTACACTTTAAAATGAAACTTACGTTTTATTTTTTATACTTGCCACATTATTAAATTCTTTTTATGTTTATCAATAACGAAAACAATAATAATCTAAAACAATATTTGCTGAAAAAAATCCCGTTTTGCTCCGAAATAAAAATTCTTGTCGGTTTCTTTTATTTTAGCGGTATCAATGAAATTATTGATGCCATTAGTGAAAACGAAAATTTAAAATTAAAAATACTTGTCGGATTGCAGGCAGATGTTTTCAATGAATCTGTCATTGAGTATGTTCAGGTTTATTCCAATCCGTCTATTGCAAAAGAAAATTTCATTGATTCCATAAAAAAAGTATTCAATCATCCCGAGTTTGATAAAAAAACATTTTACAAACATGTTGATATATTCATTCAATTATTGAAGAATAATCGCATAGAAATCAGAAAATGCAAATCTCCCAATCATGCCAAATTATATGTATTCAATATAAAAGACGACCATGCCAAGCTTATCAATGGTTTTTTCATCACAGGCAGCAGTAATCTTACACGTGCAGGATTAGATGGTCAAAATGAATTGAATGTATCCATAAAAGATTATGGATGGAAAGAAGCCAATGATTATTTTGACCAACATTGGGAAAATGCCATTAAATTAAATGAATACGATATCAATAAAATCATCACCACCATACGGGAAAAAACCTTGATAAAATCTATCACTCCGTTTGAAGCGTATGTATATGTCTTAAAAACTTTTTTGGATTCGTTTGAGAAAAAAGAATTAAGCGACAATTTAAAAGAAAAATTACATCACGCAGGATACTACCCCTATTCCTATCAGTTAGATGCTATCGGGCAGGCACTTTCTATTTTAGAAAATCACAATGGTGTGATTATTGCCGATGTGGTCGGATTGGGCAAGTCGGTTATTGCCTCCGCCATTGCATTTGAAATGAGACAAAGAGGGATTGTCATTGCTCCACCCGGTTTGATAGGAACCGACGACAAATCTTCCGGATGGAAAAAATATCTGGAAGATTTCGGATTGACGGCAATGGGATGGGAAGCATATTCCATAGGCAAATTGGAAGAGGTCTTTGAAATCACAAGAAAAATTAAAGATATACAAGTGGTCATCATTGACGAAGCACATCGTTTCAGAAACGAAAGCACTCAATCATACGAATTACTCAAAGAAATTTGCAGAAACAAAAAAGTAATCTTGCTCACCGCCACTCCTTTCAACAACAGACCTTCCGATATATTCTCTTTGCTTAAACTCTTCGTCATACCCAAAAAATCAAGCATCACCTTTGATACCGACTTGGAGGCCAAGTTTGCCCACTATGGCTATCAATACGACGAATTGTTATACATCAAAAAAAATTTCAATAATAAAAATCAAAAAAATGCTCTTCGGAAATTCAAAAAATTTTTTCCGCATAGCAATAAAATAAACATTCAATTGGTAAATGCAGAATTAAAAAAATTGTCCCTTCAAATTAAATCCGTACTCACTCCTGTCATGATTAGAAGAAACCGTTTGGATTTAATCAAACACCCGGAATATAAAAAAGACATACAAAACCTGTCGCAAGTAAATGACCCGATAGAAGGATTCTATCAACTCAATGCCAAACAATCCGAATTTTACGATAGAGTCATTTCACAATATTTTATCGAAGACGGAAAATTCAGTGGGGCTATATACATGCCATTTAAGTATTCCAACAAAAAATCCGATCAATTTGACGAATTGTTTCAAACTAACCTCTATAACTTAATGCGCCGCCTGCTTGTCAAAAGGTTTGAAAGTAGCTTTGGTGCATTCCGTAATACCATCCAAAATTTTTTGAATATTCATCAAAAAGTAAAATCATTTATTGAAAAAAGCAATGTATACATACTCGACAGATCGTGGATTAACAAAATATCCGAATATGATGAAGAAGAATTTGAGGAAGAATTCAATAAAAAAATGTTGGAACTAACCGGTGATTCAGACGAAGTAAAAAAATCAAACATTATCTACAAAAAAGAAGATTTAAAGAAAGATTTTTTTATTCATTTAGACAATGATATCGCCTTATTGCAAAATATTCTGGATGAAATAAAAAAATTAAACTTATCCGAAAAAGACCCCAAAGCAGATGCAGTCATTGCCGAATTAAAAAAATGGATGAAAAACCCTTCGCGAAAAATTATCATATTCTCAGAATTTCAAAATACCGTGCAACATTTTTATGAATATACAAAACAACACGACCCTCAAATTAACAAAAAAATCTTGCCTGTTATAGGGAACATCGGCACTCAAAAATACCGCGAAATCCTTGAAAACTTTGATGCTTCTTTCGAAAAACAAAAAAATGATTATCACATTTTATTGTGTACCGATAAACTCTCGGAAGGTTTTAATCTGAATCGTGCCGGCTTCATCATCAATTACGACATCCCTTGGAACCCTGTACGCGTAATACAAAGAATCGGACGCATCAACAGAATCGGAAAAAAAGTATTTGACCAACTCTATATCATGAACTTTTTTCCTACCCAACAAGGTGAAAATGAAATCAATCAAAGAAAAATTGCAGAAAGCAAAATGTTCATGATTCACAACTCCATTGGCGAAGATGCCAAAGTTTTTTCCGAAGACGAACAACCTACCGCCTCCGAACTTTACACACGAATCAACTCTAACCCCGAAAAACTCGAAGAAGAAAGCATCTATACCAAAGTGTATGTAGAATTTCAAAACATAAAAAAACAATATCCCCACATCATTAAAAACATAAACAACCTGCCCCCTCGCATCAAAGTAGCCAAACACGCCGATAAAAACGAACTCTTCACAATCATCAAAAAACAAAATCTCTACTTCCTGCACTGCGATTACGATAACCATACTATCAATGAAGTAGAATTTCCCGCTATATGGGATAGAATCAAATCAGCCCCCAACACCGCTCCCGATCAATTATCAGAAAACTTCTGGAATGCCTACACCCAATTGCTGGCATACACCCCTTCTGCATCGACGCGTCCAAAATCCGAAAACAGCGACTTCTCCAAAGCTTGCAATAAACTTCGTTCGTTATTAAATATCCCCGAATATTCCATTCACAAAGATTTCATTGAATTACTCATCTACGACCTGGAAAATTACTATACCCTCTCCGATTTCACACTCAAAAAAATTATCAATATCAAAAAAACAAACGACCTCATTAACTTAAAAGAACAACTCGGCAATGCCTACATTGACAACCTGAAAATCATATCCGTAGAAGACAAAAAACAAATTATCATTGCCATTGAAAATCAAACCAAAAATATTTTCAACACAGCTAAACAGCATTAAAAACTTTTTTCTATGATTGTAGACCAATCTTTTTTAAATCAATTATTTGGCGAATCCGAATTAAATGCCATTATCAAAAGATGGTCACATAAATTCGGCGAATTGGACCATTACACCCCCAACATAAAAAACATCAGCATTGAACATGACAAAGCCGTCTCACTTACTCAATTAGGAATATTTGAATTTACAAACATTGACAAACTACCGGTTTTTGTCATCGCACTGAATACGCCCATCAACGAAAAAACAGGGAAAAAATACCAATTTGACCTTGCCAAATCAATTCTGAAAAACCACGGATACATCAACGGCTTATTTCTCTTTCACAACATACAGCAGCAGGCATTCCGTATGTCTCTCGTATTCTCTGAATTTCACGATACAAAAAGAAAATTCAATTACTACAAACGATTTAGTTTCTACGTTAGCCCTCAACAAAACAACCGCACCTTCATCAAACAGTTCGGTGCCTGCCAATTTAAAACCCTCAACGATGTAAAAAATGCCTTTTCGGTTGAGCCCGTTACAAAAGAATTTTACCAATTGCTCGAAAAATGGTATAACCATTCTCTCAATCATGTGCAATTTCCGAAAGACGCAGAAAACGAACCAAACGGCAAAAACATTCAACTCATCCGATTCATTACACGGCTCATATTCATCTGGTTCATGAAAGTAAAAGGCATTGTGCCCGAAAACCTGTTTGACGAAAAAGAAATAAAAAAGATTCTCAAAGACGAATTGGATGACAACTCTTCCTCCTACTATCTTGCCATCTTGCAAAATTTATTCTTTGCCACCCTGAATACGCCCATAGAACAACGAAAATTCCTGCCTCCCGACCCTAAGCCCGGCTACAATCCCTACTACATGAACCACAATGTATTCAGACATCATCAACTCGTAAAAGACAAAAACATATTCAAACACATCTTCGGACAAATACCCTTCTTGAACGGAGGCTTGTTTGACTGTCTGGACACACTCGCCACAGACCCCGACAATCCCGACAAAAAAATTGAAATTCGCATAGACGGCTTTTCCAACAAAAAATCTAAACAACCCATATTCCCCAACCATTTAATTTTTAATGACAATCCGGATAATCCCGGCATCATCAATATCCTCAGAACCTTCAACTTTACCATTGATGAAAATTCGCCCATCGACAACGACATTGCCCTCGACCCCGAATTGTTGGGAAAAGTGTTTGAAAACCTTCTGGCCAGCTACAACCCCGAAACACAAGCCAATACACGCAAAGCCACAGGAAGCTTTTACACTCCGCGAGAAGTAGTGGACTACATGTGCCATCAATCCTTATTATACTACCTGAAAAATAACTTAAAAAATATAGACGAAAACCTCCCGGATGCATTGTTTGATTATTCCGACGAAACACCGGCATTAGACAATGAAACAAAAAAACAAATCGTACAAACACTCCTGAACTGCAAAATACTTGACCCCGCCTGTGGTTCCGGTGCCTTTCCCATTGGCATGCTCCAAAAAATCCTCTTCATACTCAATAAAATAGACCCCGACAACTCTATATTCAAAGACATTAAACTACATGCCATCAACAACCTCCGAAAAAATTTAACAGACATAACACCCGAAATAGAACAAATCATCCAACAAATCAAAAACAAACTGGAAGAAAAAACCGATGATTACAACAGAAAATTACACATCATAGAAAATTGCATCTACGGCGTAGACATTCAATCGATTGCCATTCAGATAGCCAAACTCAGATGCTTCATCACCCTGCTGGTAGAAGAAACCGTAAACGAACAAGAAAAAAACAAAGGCATTCATACCTTACCAAACCTGGACTTGAAATTCATCGTGGCCAACACACTGATACCCCTTCGGTCGGACATCGGTATCTTCGAACCATTTTTGCAAGACCTTAAAAACTTGATGCACAAGTATTTTGAAGCTTACGACCCCAATGTAAAAAAGCAACTTAAAGAAAAAGAATTTTCTGCAATAAAAAACAAACTGATTGAAGCCGTACAATTTGACCCGTTGTTGTCTAAACAAATTGAAGAATACAATCCTTTCAATACCGACCACTCCCATAGCTGGTTCGACCCAAAACTAATGTTTGGCATCCATGATGGATTTGATATTGTTATAGGGAATCCGCCTTATATTTCTACCAAAGGTGTAGATAGAGAAACCAAAAAACAATTTGAAAAACATTACGGATTTGCCGATGATACTTACAATCACTTCTTCTTTAAATCCTTTGAACTGCTTAAAGACAAAGGCATACTCGCTTTTATTACTTCCAAAACCTTTTGGACTATCCAAACCAAAAAGAACTTACGACATTTACTGCTGAATAATACTTTACTTACGCTCTTTGATACAGCTAACCCTTTTGAAAATGCTATGGTAGATACCTGTGTGGCAATTGCTCAAAAAAATAAAGCCCATCATCAGCACACCGTCCTGTTTTTAGATGGAAAAAAAGACCTGCAAAAACCCGAAAGATTCACTATCCCACAAGCAGATTATGCCAATGCCCCTAACCAGGTATTTTTTATTCCCACCGACTTTAACAAAAAAATTTACAAATACTTAGGAACAAAAGTAAATGAATTGCTGAACCAATGGTGGGATAAAATATCTACCAGTAAAAACATTGAAAAACATAAAAGAGAATTGGAAAACTACCGCAAATCCCTGAAACCCGGCCATATTACCCTGCTTGGACTGATTACAGAAGGTGGACAGGGACTTGCTACTGCCAATAATGGTAAATACATAGGAGTTTTAGAAGGCACCAAATGGGCGGATAATGTGCGTAAACAAAGACCCGAAAAACTTCTGCTGGCAACACAATTTTGTAAAACAAAAAACATAAAAACCAAAGCTGATGCACAAACATTCCTGCATAATTTAAACGAAAAAGAAATACGCCAACTTTTTGATAATTTGAAAGAGCAATACGGCCGTGATGTATTTGGACAGGGCTGGCTATACCGCATTGTAAGCCCTGATGAAATAGCCGATGTAAATAAGCTTACCGATAACGAAAAACTTAACGGAATTACAGGCAAAAAAACCTTTGTCCCTTACGACAAAGGTGATAAAGACGGTAATAGATGGTATGCCCCCACACCTTACTACATTGACTGGTGCAGGGAGAATGTGAAATTTCTAAAAGAAAATTCGGGTAAAAAAGGGGAAGGAATGCCCGTTGTTCGTAATCCACAATTTTACTTTCGTGAGGGTTTTTGCTGGAATAATGTTTTGTCTGATGAAAAAATAAAATGTAGATTAAAAGAAAAGTCGGTTCATTCAACAGAAGCAATGACGTTTATTTCTTTAATTCCTGAATTAGCAAATGACTATTTTTTAATTTGTTTATTAAATACAGAATTTTTTGGTAATTATAGAATGGATTTTATAAATGTTTCACACCATCTTACAACAGGTGATGCAAAGGAATTCCCGATTATAATTCCCACACTAAATCAATTAAAAGAATTTGAGGAAATATTTAACCGTGCGGTACAGGTACAAAGGCAAAAGTTTGCAGGTAAGCTAAGCGAGCAAGAAGCAGAGGCAAAACTTGATGAGATACAGAAGCAGTTGGATGAAAGAGTGTTGGAGATGTATGGGTTGAAATGATAAATGTAAAAAAACTATGAGAGGCGAACCATATATAGTAAAACAATTACTTCAAAAAGCAAGAGATGCTGCATTGTTGGCTGTGGAATTTTATAATAAGCCTGCTGTTTCATTTAAGTCAGAAGGTTATATCACAATGATGTGCATTGCATGGACATCTTTATTTCATGCATATTTCTTAAAAAATAAGGTAAAACCTTACTATAGAAAGAAAAACAGTGGACAAAAAAGACCAAGATTTGAACAAATTACTGAGAACTTGCCAAATGGTAAAGTAATTAAAGAAAACAGATGGTGGGAACTCCAAGAGTGTATTAAACAATATTTTAAAAATGATACCCGCCATCCGGTAAGAAAAAATTTGGAGTTCTTTATTCCATTAAGAAATATGATAGTACATCGCCATCTTCCTGAACTTGATGACAGTATTTTTGGTGAATGTCAGGCTCTGCTTATCAATTTTAATAATTTCATTGAGCAATATTTTGACAAAAAATATTCTATTAAAAACTCTCTTTCATTTAGTTTGCAATTAGCTCAATCTCCCAAAAATTTCATTGAAGCAACTAAGGATGAATTAAAAAATAAAGATGCATCAAAAATTGTTGAATATATAAAATCGTATCGCTCATCACTAACAACTGAGCAGTTTGAATCACCTGAGTATTCATTTAAGGCAGTGCTCATACAGGTGAAAAATCATGAAAGTAAACACGCCTTGGCTTTAAAATTTATAAACGAAAAAGATTTAACAGAAAAACAAAAAGAGCAATTAAAAAATATTGGTATTGTATTAGTAAAAGAAAAACAAATGAAAATTGATGGAGTGCCTGAAAATTATTCTTTAACTTATCATGATTTAATTTCTGAATTAAAAAAAGAAATTCCTTCTTTAAAAAGAAATAAAGAATTTTATGATCGCAAAAAAGAAATATTAAAAAATTTTCCCAACTTAAAACACACAAGATCATTAGACCCTAATAATCCTAAAAGCCCTAAAAAGGATTATTATGACCCAAAAATAATTGATGAGTTTAAAAAACTTTACAACACCTGATTGATACCAAGCAGCCCAAAGTTGGTCAAATAGAAACTTATTAGATAAAATTCTTGCCGTCAAAAAAGAAAACCCGCAAGCGGATACAAGTGTGTGGGAAAGGGAGATAGATAATTTAGTATATTCGCTGTATGAATTGAATATGACCTCTCCCCCGGCCCCTCTCCTTTACAAGGAGAGGGGTGCCCGCAAGAGCGGGGGGGAGGCGGTTACAACACCATGGGAGCAAGATACTGATAATTTAGTATATTCGCTATATAAACTGACGGAGGAGGAGATTAGAATTATTAAAAATCAAAAATGAAATACAATCCTGATAAACACCACCGCCGGTCTGTTCGTTTGCAAGGATATGATTATGCAAAACCCGGTGCGTATTTTATCACCATTTGCGCCCATAACCGCACATGTTTGTTTGGAAAAATTGTTGACGGTAAAATGGAATTAAATGAATTTGGAATGATTGTAAAAAACGAATGGTTACGCACATCCATAATTCGTCCAAACATCGATATTGACGAATTCGTCATTATGCCCAACCATTTGCATGGTATTTTGATAATTGTTGACAATAATCATTGTAGGGGCGTATGGCCATACGCCCCTACAACGCCATACGCCCCTACAACGCCATACGCCCCCGCATCCGAAACGGAAATTACACCGTCCACAAACAAACCAAATCAAACGTCCGAATTTAAATCACCATCCCAAACCATCGGCGCCATCATTCGCGGGTTCAAATCCGCCACCACAAAACAAATCAACGTTTGCCGCAATTCACCCGGAACCCCTGTCTGGCAACGCAATTATTATGAACACATCATCCGCAACGATGATGAATTAAACCGCATTCGTGTATACATCATAAATAATCCTGTAAATTGGCCTCAAGATGAAAATAATGTAAACAAATGACCCCCATTTATTTTTCGTCCATTCCTTCATCCCATCCACCGACAGACATCCGGCAACAAAATCCTTGCCGCCAAAGAACAAGATAAAAACGCGGATACCGCACAATGGGAGCGGGAGATAGACAGGTTGGTGTATGAGTTGAATTGATGGCTAAGACCTCACCCCCGGCCCCTCTCCTTGTAAAGGAGAGGGGTGCCCGTAAGGGCGGGGTGAGGTAGTAAAACAGGTTAAATGAAAAAATCAGGCTCCTTTGCAAGGAGAGGGGTTTGGGGTGAGGTAGTAAAACATTTCAAGTTTACTCACCTTTTTCATTTTAACGTCTCGGCGTCCCAAATGGCTTGAGTAATGTGACGCCCGTTTTTGGTGTAATAAACACCTCCCCACTTATAGTATATTTTTTCATAGACATCAACCTGTGAACCATTGGTCACTATTCTTCTCAAGATAGTACCGTTCTCAAATGGTTTTACCTCCTCAACCACTCCTTGTGGGTATTTTCCGGAAAGTTCGCTTGTTTTGGGTTTAGGCTCGCCGCGATAATAGTCCATTTTATAGTTTTTGATTTTTGCATAAGACAATTCGGCAAGATTGTGCTGAAATTCTTCATATTCACGGGTTTTTCTTTCGATTTCTTTCAATTTCAATTCGTATTCTTTATCTTTTTTGGCTTTATACTTTTCCATTTGCTCGGCAATTTCTTTTATGTCCTGATAATATTTTTCGCGACGCTGATTATGTTTGTTTACATAATTTTCGTGTGTTTTAGCCAGCATTTCTTCATATTTCTGCAAGTTAGAAACATTTCTGTACATAAACATTTCGGCTCTCTCTTGACGGGCGGTCTCCCATCCTTTCATTTTATCTTGTAAATCGCGATAAGCCAATTGTTGTTTCCGACTGTAGTATTCATCTCTTTCTTGCTGCATCCTGATCAAAGCCTGCTCAAACAATTGTTGGTTTTGCACATTCTTTTGATGCAATTGATCTCCTTTAGATGCCCTGATGGCAATGTTTTCTTCCAGTTGACGAATTTGTCGACGGTTACGTTCAATGTTTGTTTCTTGATTCTGTTGATATTGTTGAAGAGTGGCCTGCCATTCCTCAATCTTTTTCTGTGTTTGTTGCCATTTGACAATATCGTTTGCCCGTTTTTGCCGGTCGAGTTCTTCTAAATGCTGCTGAAGTTGTTGAATATTTTCAAGATTTTGAAGCCGCTTTTCTTCAGAGGCCGCCAATAATTTGGCGTGTTGTTCATCCAATTCCTCTATCATTTGTTCGTGTTGCTGTAATTTTTCAATATATTTTTCATTCCCTCTTTTCATCATCTCTTGTTGATATTGTTCCAAATCTTTCAATCTTTCTTGATTGGCCAACCGTATTTGGTCGGCATTTTGGGCCCATTGTTGTTGTTTTTCTCCATAGATTTTTATTTCTTGATAAAATTCCCCGGTATTATGTTGATATTCTTTTTCTTTTTTACGGGCAAACTCTTCAAAATTCTTCTCCAATTCTTGTTGTTGGCGGTATTTGGCTTGTATATTTTCTTCTTCCTTTTGTCTGCGGTTTTGATCTAAATTCGCGAGATATTGTTCAAATTCTTGCATTTTTTTGAAATTGTCCTGATGGATTTGGTTGAGGCGGTTGTTTCTTTCTTCGATTGATTTTTCCATTTGTTGAATCAAGTAGTAGTTTTCATCAATCTTGTTATTGGCTTTCTGTGCCCGTTCTTCATATTGTTTGTACAAGTTTTCTATTTTCTTTTCCATTTCTTCAACCTTTGACTTATCCCTTGCATTCCACATCTGGGCAAACATATTGTCAAGTTCATTTTCCTTGTCTTTTGTCACCGATACTCTTATGGCATTATTGTCTTCATCATTTGTGTTGTTTTGTCTGCTGAGCAATAGATTGATTTTGTCAATTTGTTTCTGAGGATAAGATTCTCCCGGCAATAACTCGAGAGCTTCCTGATACTTTTTAAGTGCATTTTGATAAAGTTTTTGAGACATCGAAATATCGGCAAGGCGTATAATTTCGTTATAACGCATACGTTTCTCGGCAAGTTCCAAAGAGTCACTTACCTTTTGGGCATGTTGTTTCAAGATATTGTCGATTTCGTTGATCCTGTCTCTCGGATAGGTTTCATTTGGTAAAATGGAAGATGCCTGTAAATATTGCTTTCTTGCAAGGTCGTAATTTTGATTGTTGAATGATAGATCGGCCTGCTGAATAATTTCATCGTATTGACGGCGCAGTTCGGCCATTTTGAGGGAATCTTCCATTTTTTGTTTTTGTTTGAAGGCCAATTCTTCGAGAATCTTATTAATCTCTTTGATCTTTTCAATGGGATAAATTTCTTGAGGTTTAAGATTCGATGCTTGTTGATACATTTCCAATGCTTCTTGATACTTTTGTTGGTTGAATGCCATATCGGCTTTTGATATCAATTCGGAATATTCTTTGTTGATCCGGTCTTGTTCTTCTTTAGCCCGGTTCAATTCCGACAACAAATCGTTGATATATGCAATGCGTTCTTTGGGATAGTTTTCTTCCGGTTTGATTTCCGAAGCTTTTGTAAAAGCATTGAGTGCTTCCTGATAATCTTTCAGTCCTAAAAATTTCTCTCCTTTTGCCAGCCAGTCCTTATATTCTTTTTCTTTTTGTTGTTTGAGTTGTTCATTTTGTTTTTCTTTTTCTTCGGCCAGAGTTTTTTCTAATAATATTTTCTCGATTTCTTTCAAACGTTGTTTGGGATATTCTTCATCAGGTTTAACCATCGAAGCCATTACATAGTTTTCTTTTGCTTTGTCGTATTGACCGGCATCAAAGTCGGCATCGGCTTTTTTAATGAGGGCTTCATAATATTCTTGCTTTTTTCGTTCGGCTTCGGCAGCCAGAGAATCTTCTTTGGCTTTCTTGGCCAGTTGTTCTTCGATATATTTTAATCTCAACTGAGGATAGTTCTCGTTCGGAAAAATTTCTAGAGCTTTTAAAAAATCCGACTTTGCACCCTGGTAATCACCTGATTTGATTTTATTGTCGCCGGATGCTATCAACGCTTCATATTCGGCTTTTTGTTGTTTTTCTTTTTCAGCTTTCAACAAAATTTCTTCTTGTTCTTTGGCCAATTTTGCAAGAATAGCGTCTATCTCTTCAATTTTTTCTTTTGGGTAAGTTTCTTGTGGTTTCAATCCAAGAGCTTCGTTGTATTTTGCTTTGGCAGCTTCATAACTTTTTTGTCCAAGATACATATCGGCCTGGGCAATAATTTTTTTGTATTGTTCTTCAATTTTTTGTTTTTCGGCTTCTTCAGCCAATTTTTGCTTTTTGATATTTTCAATTTCTTGAATTTTGTTTTTGGGATAGGGGTCATCTTTAATCTTTAAAGATTCTTCATAATACTTTTTGGCTTCATCCCACGATTGTTTTCCAAAAGCCTCGTCTGCTTTGGCTATCCATTGATTGTATTCTTGATTTCTTTTGTTTTCCTCGGCTAAAATCTGTTCTATTTTCTGCAATTGTTGTTGAGGATATGATTCATTTGGCTTCAATTGCAATGCTTCTTCATATTTTTGTTTGGCGAGTTGGTAATTTTTTGATGAAAAAGCCGCATCTGCCTCTTTGACAGCCAAATCATATTTTTTGTTGATTTCTTCGGTTTCGGCAAGGGTCTTGTCGATCAATGCAATCTGATCGGCGGGATATTTTTCATTTGGTAAAACATTCAGGGCCTGTTTATAAACACTTTTTGCCTGTATGAGTTGTTTGTTGTTAAAGAGTTTGTCGGCTTCTGCAATGAGCGATTCATATTGTTTTTGTTTTTCTTTTCTTTCGTTTAATTGGGCTTGTGCAAGTTTTATCTGGTTTTGTGGATACGTTTCGTTTGGTTTGATTGTCAAAGCTTCTTGATATGCTTTAATGGCTTCTTCGAATTTTTGTTGTTTATACAAGTCATCTCCTTTTTGAATGGCATTTTTGTATTGTTCTTCTTTAGCACTCAACTCAACAAGAATTTTATTGATTTCGGCAATACGGTCCTGTGGATATTTTTCCGAAGGTTTCAGTTTTGAGGCCTCTTCGTAGTTAGCCCTTGCGTTTTCATAATCTTGTGCCTTAAATTGATTGTCTGCTTTGGCTATAAGGTCGTTGTATTGTTTTTCGATTTTTTCTTTATTCTTAATTAGCTCGTCCAATTCTTTGATTCTATTTTGAGGATATGTTTCACCTGGTTTTATGGCGAGGGCCTGTTTGTATAGCTGAATGGCTTCAGGATATTTTTCATTCTGTGCAAGTTGATCGGCTTGTTGTATCAAATCATTGTATTGCCGGTCTTTTTCGGCCATTTGTTTTAATAGTTCTTCAATTTCTTTGATTTTATTGGCAGGATATATTTCATTAGGTTTGATTGATAGGGCTTTTTCGAATTGTGCTTTTGCCTCGGCATATTTTTTTTCGTTAAATGCTTTGTTACCTGCATTAATAGCCGCGTTATATTCTGCTTCCATTTTTTTTCTTTGTTCGGCCAGTGCTTTCATTTTTTCCTGATAGGCCTTTTTAAGTTCTTCCAATTGTTTGAGAATGGAATTTGTATAATCTTTGTCATATTCAAAGAAGGCCGTTTTGTTGTCAAACTTCAAAATGGCAACGGGCTTTTGTAATATGCTGAAATCAATTTCGGGGATGTCTTCAAACAAATTGACTTCCATGGGATATTCAAAACCATAACTGGCATCTTCGGGCGGAATGTTTTTGGTATCGATGATTATATGTTTGGTCACATATCCATTTTTTTTAAACTCAACTTTGTAATCTGCTCCCAGAGGAACTTGCACAAATAACCTCCCTTTATCGTCGGTGGTTAATCTTTTATATGGCGCTCCGTTTTTATAAATAACTACCTCGGCATTGGCCATTTTTTGATTGTAAGTTTCGTCTTTAATTTCTATTTTAAGATCCAACGTGGGGCTTTGAGCTCTCAGTGTCATGAGGGATCCGGAAAATGTAAAAATTAGAATCAATAAAATGATATGTATATATTTTTCTTTCATTTTCCTGCAAAGCAAATTTGCTTTAATTATCTACATAAACTACAAAATTCGCAATTTATTAACAATTGTTGAAAACTTTTGTTTATTTTTTGTATACGTAAAAGGATGAAAATTGATACAAAAAAGGCCCTCCGGAATTTGAGAGGGCCAAGTGATCGCGGCACGATTCGAACGTGCGACCGACTGCTTAGAAGGCAGTTGCTCTATCCACTGAGCTACGCGACCATTAAAAAGTGCTGCAAAAATAAAATTTTTAAGAATATATCAAGACCGATTGATAAAAATTTTACACGTTGTTCGCAACCTTTAAAATGAAGGTCTGTTTTTTTTAGCGATTACAGGTTGTTTTGTTCTTTGCTTTCTTGTTTATCCGTGAGTTCTTTCCATAATTTTCCGAGAAACAACATTAAACGGAATTGATAAATGGGCGCATTGTAATAATCAATAATTATTTTATTGTTGGTGGGAATGTAGCGATAACCAACACCTCCACCCATGGCAAGAAAAGACAATATATTGTATTGAGCTATAAAAGATGTTTCAAAAACCAACATTCTGAAATATGTAAGCCGTAAATTTTTTTGCTGATATTTGTTGTAATAATACAAACCGGTGCTGCCAAGTCCCACATGAATGGGCATAGTAAATAACCAACGTTTTTTTTGCCAAATTGCTTTTTCGTAAAAAACACTAATGTAGGAAAAGTTATTTTTCAATGTGACGGTATCTACAACATAGACGGGAATAGAATCCTTACCGGAAACAATCCATTGCGTATCGGCAATCAATTTAAAATCTGTTCTTAATACCTGTTCTCCATTACCATATAAGCCAAACCCCCATTTATTTTTGGAGGCATCTTCCCAACTGAATTTCAATCCGAAAATTTTTGTTTTTTTATTAAATAACCAAGAATATCTCGAATCAAAACCTAATGAAAACTTGCTTTTTGATGTGCGGGAAACATCACCTGAAATAGTATCAGAAAAAGTATCTGCAGCCGGCAATATAAAAAATTTGATCAGCAATAAAAGCAATATGATATACCGAATTAGCGGATGGCACATACAAATCTTGGTTTGTCAAATATATCAAAAATAATCTCAACATTTTGAAATCCAAAAAATTCGGCGGTCTTTTTCACATCGCCGGTGTATTTTTCGTGTGTTTCCAAAAAAATTTCCCCTCCTTTTCTCATTGCTCCATAAGCCCATGAAAATATTTTCTTATAAAAAAATAAGGGGTCATCTTTGGGAGTAAACAATGCCCCACCGGGTTCAAAACCAATGACACGTTTATCCAATAACTCTTTTTCATCCGGTGTTACATAGGGAGGATTGGAGATGACAATATCGAACCCTTTTTCTTGAAGGTTTATATTTGTGATGTCATCTTGTAAAAACTTAACATCCAGATGATTTATCTCTGCGTTTTTTCGTGCAAGGTCCAAGGCTGATTTGGAAATATCAATGGCCCAAACTTGCGAATTGTTTAAGTGTTTTTTTAATGCAAGGGCGATACAACCCGATCCTGTTCCTATATCGATGATTTTCAAACCTTGCTCCTTAAGGTATTTTTTGATAACCAGAGAACATAATTGCTCAGTTTCCGGACGCGGTATGAGCACAGAAGGGTTGACATTCAATGGTATCCCCATAAATTCAACTTTTCCGGTTATATATTGCCAAGGTTCTCCTTTTCTCAATCGCTTGACAATGTGTATTAATTCAACTATCACCGATTCGCTGACGGTTTGTTCTTGTTGTAAAAGAATAGAAGGCCAGGGTATAGATAAAACATGCTCAAAAATAACACGTTCTAAGGCCAATATTTCACTTCTTTCATAATCTTGTGATAATTTTTCTTTAAAATAAGCCCTTAAGCTCCGGATGCTGTTATCTTTAAATTCAATCATCGACGTTGGTTTTGTTTAATGCCCGTCATTGATGATTGCCTTTGCATAATTTTGCCAGCTGAATTTTTTGGCCATCTGATCAATGTTGGTTCTGTCTATCGGATGAGTAATGATTTTTTCCATTATATCTGCCATTTGTTTGAAATTTCCGGGCTCGGCAAGATATCCATTTTTTCCTTCAATGATGGTTTCGGGAAAATGCCCTACTTTTGTTGCAAGCACAGGCAGTGAAAAGTTATAACTCAATGATTCTACTCCGCTTGGAGTGGCAGTTTCATAAAATAATAGCACAGCATCACTTACCTGAAAAAATTTGGGCACTTCTTCATTGGCAATAAATCTGTTTTCCACTCTGACAAACGATTGCAAACCGTATTTTTCTATTAATTCCAAAGGACGGTAATCATTTTCGTCATCTTCTTTTTTCAAAAAAAGTTTTTTGGCAATAGAAAACAACCATTTCTTGAATTTCACATTCCACTTTCTGTCATCCAGCGTATTCCAAAAAGATTCACCACAAATCAGCAATGATACATCCCGGCGTCTTTCAGTCAGTATTTTAAAGGCCTCAATACAATTATGCAGTCCTTTATATTTTCTGATAAAGCCGAAGAACAAAAAAACGTATGGTCGCAATCCCAATTCCTGTTTGACCTTTTCTTTGTCAAAATTTTCGATGGGTTTGAAAATATCATACACCGGATGATATAATCTTAATACCGGTCTCGAGTTTTTGTGCCAATCTCTTTGTCCATCAAATGTCTCGACAAATTTTTCTTCTGGAAAAAGGGCTTTTAGTTCATCTAAAGTTTTTTTTGCATGTACAATGAAAGTATGTGGATGCTTCAACCCCATACGGGTAAAAAAACGGTCTATCTTGCTATTTTCTTTCGGAATAACAAAATGTAGATCAAAAATTATTTCGGTTGACGGCAAAGCTTTTTTAATTTTCTTCACAATAAATGAAAGCGGCAAACCTTGTTGGGCATTATACCATTGAAAGATTATCTTATCCGGATTGGCTTGAATGATTTTACGTGCAGTTTCTGACCATGTGAAGGGATTATTGTAATTAGTGACGTACGTAACGGGTATTGTATCATCAAGAAATTTTTCTTTACTTGATTTGTCTATAAACTCTCTTGGCACAATGGCCGGATATTGGCTGGTCCATGAAACCACTTCCACTTCAATGCCGGGTATATCATGTAACGCTTTTACAAGTGAAGTATTGTAGTTGGAAATGCCTCCCTTAAACAAGGGGCCCGGTCCGAAGCAAACGATTTTCATACGGTCTACAGTTGTTTTAATTGGGCTTCGTAAACTCTTCTGAGTCCTTCCCTGAGAGATATTTTAGGTTCCCAACCAAGCGTTTTTTTGACATAACTCATATCACAATACCGGGAGTGTACTCCTACAGGTTTATCGATCAATGGTTTGATTTCGGGTTTGTAACCGGCAAAATCAGTAAAAATATCGATGATTTCAAGAAAGGTGGTCAAACGTCCCGAACCTATGTTGATGGCCGAACCGTCATGGATTTTTTCCATTGCGAGCAAAGTGCAGTCAAGCACATCGTCGATATGCACAAAATCACGTCCTTGCTTGCCTGTACCCCACACTTCAAATGGATTTTCTTTGCGTGCCGCCCTTCTGGCTATGGCCGGTATGGGATATGTGAGATCCTGATCCTCGCCATAACCTGAAAATGGCCTGATGCAAGTTACTTTCACACCATAATATTTAGCCGCCACATGTGCCAGGTATTCTCCTGTGAGTTTACTCCAACCATAAGTCATATCCGGTTGCCCCATGTTATTAAAATCAATGTCTGTTTCTTTCAGGGCAATGGCATAATCTTCCCGTTGCAAATTGACAGGATAAGCCGCACTGGAACTTGGATACAGTACCCGTGCAGGTTTATGACGGCAAACCCAGAAAAAAAACTCGGCGTCAATCGACAAATCCAAAGCCACCATCATGGGGTCTCCGTCGATCTTTGCCCTTCCCCCTACTATGGCTGCAAAATGAAACACATCATCAAACTGTTCGATAGGCAAACCTGTTTGTTTTTTTAAAAACAACGGATCATGCAACAATTGCCTTAACAAATTCCTGAAATCGTCCAAAATAAAAACTACTTCTGCATTGTCTCCGTATATCAAAATTTTCTCATTAATTTTCTGCTTAAGAGGCAAATTCAACCATTCGCGCGGATGTATTCCTACCGATAAATCATCTATCAATACCAACCGGCCATAATTATTGGCCAAATACCTTTTGGCCATGTTGCGTCCGACAAATCCGGCAGCCCCTGAAATTAAATGTGTTTTCATTGAATTCAATTAATGTTGTTAAAATAAACCATGTATTTCTGCATCTATTTTTTCAATAATTTTTCCGAGATCTTCGGGATTTTCCGAAAATCTGTTTTCATTAACATCCACAATAATCATTTTGCCTTTGTCATACGTATTGATCCATTGCTCGTAACGTTCATTCAATTTACGCAAGTAATCTAATCTGATTCCGGCTTCATAATCCCGTCCACGTTTTTGTATCTGATTTACCAATACGGGCACATCTGCTCTTAAATAAATTAACAAATCGGGCGGTTGAACCAATTCTTCTATCAATTTAAATAGTGAAAAATATGTTTCAAAGTCCCGTGTATTCATTAACCCCAAAGCATGCAGGTTGGGAGCAAAAATGTAGGCATCTTCATAAATTGTCCGGTCTTGAATGACATTCTTGCCGGATTTGCGAATTTCAAGCATCCTTGAAAAACGGGCACTCAAAAAATAAATCTGCATGTTAAAAGACCATCGCTGCATTTCATTGTAAAAATCAAGGATATATGGATTGTCGTCGGCATCTTCATAATGCGCCTCCCATCCATAATGTTTTGCCAATAAGGTAGTTAAGGTAGTTTTACCGGAACCGATATTTCCTGCCACTGCTATATGCATAATTTCAAAATTTATGTGCGAAAATAAACATTTCGCTACAAGTTTGGAAACTCTAATTTTATTTGTAAAATCAAATTTGACCAAAATATCGGTTCCTCACCCGTTTCAGACAGTTTATTTTCCTTTCATATACAAAAATTTCCGTGTATTGAATTATACTGATGACTTAATTTAAATTATTTTACTTTTGCCCAAGTGAAATTTAAATGCTTTAACCATTCGTTCAATGATTGTTGCTGAACATATTCATAAAAGTTATTTTGACAAAAAAGTTCTAAATGACATCAGTTTTGAAATACCCAAAGGGCAAATCTTCGGTTTGTTGGGGCCCAATGGTGCCGGCAAAACCACGCTAATCAGAATTCTCAACAGAATTATCATTCCGGATCATGGGAAAATTTGGTTTGACGGACAACCCCTCTCCGATGAACATACGCGGCAAATAGGATACCTACCGGAGGAACGCGGATTATACAGAAAAATGAAGGTAGGAGAACAAGCCATGTATTTGGCGATGTTGAAAGGAATGTCAAGAGAACAAGCATATAAAGAACTGAAAAAATGGTTTGACAAATTTGAGATTTCTTCTTGGTGGAACAAAAAGGTGGAGGAGCTATCCAAAGGTATGGCTCAAAAAGTACAATTTATTTGTACTGTTCTACACCGACCCAAACTACTCATATTGGATGAACCGTTCAGTGGTTTTGATCCTGTCAATGCGGCTTTGATCCAGGATGAAATTTTACAATTGAAAAATGAAGGCATCACGATCATTTTCTCCACTCATAATATGTATTCGGTTGAACACCTTTGTCAAAAAGTAATGTTGATTCACCGGTCTCAAAAAATTTTAGAAGGAGAAGTATCTTCCATAAAAGAATCATACAAAAAAAATCAATACCTTTTGGTATTCAAAGGTCATCGTATAGCATTCACTCAAGCATTGCAACATTGGTTTGAGATCGTTTCGTTGGAAGAAACCGGCGAAAATATCATTAAAGCTACAGTCAAAGCCACCGATTCGCAATACAACGGCAATACACTGCTGCAGGCCATATTGCCTCATGTAGAAGTATTGTCATTTGAGGAACTGTTGCCAAGCATGCATGAAATTTTCATAGAAAAAGTAAAAGGTCTATCCACCGAAAATAATTAACCTGTATGAAAAAAATTGGTCTCATTATTCAAAGAGAGTATCTGACAAGAGTAAAAAAGAAAAGTTTTATCATTACCACATTATTGGGCCCTCTCGCCATGGTGTTGATATTGATTATTCCCGTTCTTATCAGCCAACAAGATAAAAAACAATATAAAATTCTCGTGCAAGATTCAAGTGGCTTGATAGAAAAGATGCTTTTGGACGATGAAAATCATAAATTTTATTACGATTCTACGGATATCAGAGTATTATTAAAAAACTTCTACGAAACACCTTATGACATTTTGTTGTTTATTCCCGAAAATGTCATCAAGAGCAATCATATTCAATTATTCTATAAAAAACAGCCCGGAGTGGCTACCGAAGAATACATAAAATCACAAATCGACCAGTTGTTGACCAATTACAAACTCGTTAAAAACGACATCGACCCGGAAATCATAGAAAAGAGCAAAACACGTGTCAAATTGATTACAGAAAAAATCAACGAAAAAGGAGAGCGTTTTGAAACATTTTCTATGATTAACATGTTCGTGGGGCTTATATTGAGCATATTTGTGTATTTGTTTATCTTTCTCTACGGCACTCAGGTTATGCGTGGTGTTTTGGAAGAAAAAACCAACAGAATCGTAGAAATAATTATCTCTTCCGTAAAACCCATAGAACTTATGATGGGCAAAATCACAGGCATTGCATTGGTGGCTCTCACACAATTCTTCATTTGGATTATTACTGTATTGATTCTATACTCGGCAGCCATGAGTTTGTTTTTATACAAATATGACAATGCATTGAAAACCGAACAACTGCAAAAAGAAATTTTGATTGAAAAAGGCCCCATCACAGGAAAAAACCTGCAATCCTTACCCAAAGATGTAGATAAAGATTTTTACTACATGTATAAAAGCTTTAAAAATATCGATTTCACCGCAATTTTGTTCAGTTTTGCTTTTTATTTCCTATTCGGATATTTGATGTATGCCGCCCTCTATGCCGCCATTGGTGCAGCCGTCGACAATGACGCCGATTCGCAACAATTTCTCGTGCCTGTTTCGGTTCCCTTGATTTTGGGATATGTCATCTCCTCTTCCATATTCGAAAATCCTGAAGGAACGGTAGCATTTTGGTTCTCGATTATCCCCCTCACCTCTCCTATTGTTATGATGATTCGTCTGCCGTTTGGTGTGCCAATGTGGGAATTATTGCTATCGATGGTGCTGGTCGTAGTTGGTTTTGTTTTTTTCACTTGGCTGGCCGCCAAAATATACCGTACCGGCATTTTGCTCTACGGTCAGAAAGTCACCTGGAAAGATTTATTTTTATGGATCAAAGCCGGAAAGTAAATATTGCGGTCATAGATTTTGGAACAAACACATTTAATCTGACCATTGCCGGGATCGATTGTGACAAAAAGCGTCCTGTCTTTACAGAGGAATATAAAATACCTGTTAAACTTGGATCCGGAACATACAAAACATCTCTCATTTCTCAGAATGCAATAAAAAGAGCAGTAGAAACAGCGGAATTTTTTAGAAATCTCATCAAAGAAAACAACACCGGTATCGTATTGGCTTTTGGCACAGCTGCATTGAGAGATGCCAAGAACGGATTGAAATTAAAATCAATTCTGGAAAATATTCTTGAGATTCCCATAAATATCATAGACGGGCACGAAGAAGCCCGGATAATCTATAAAGGTGCCTGGAATTGCAGACCGGTCAATTTAAACCTGTTGGTGATGGATATCGGAGGAGGCAGTGTGGAGATAATTATTGGCCATCATCAAACTATCTTGCAGAAAGCAAGCTTGCCGGCAGGAGTGGCAAAAATTTACGACATTTTCAACTGGAAAGACCCGGCTACGCCACACCTTGTGAACCAACTTCAAGTACATTTCGAAAAATTATTGACATCAAATTTTCATAAAACCCCTATTGACCTCATGTATGGATCTGCCGGTTCGTTTGAAACCCTTGCCAATATCTTTTACCATCAAACCCATCACTCCGATATGCCTGACGACATGAATTATTATCAATTATCCAAACAGGACATGCTTGATTTTTTTGAAAAAATAAAATTTTCAACATTGGAAGAGCGGCTTGCCATACCCGGCATGCATCCCATGAGGGCAGAATGGATGGTGATTGCATTGATTGAAATCATCAAAACCATCGAATATTTTTCGGTGGATGAAATTTGGTATGTCAGCCATTCTCTCAAAGAAGGTGCTGTCTACGACTGGATTGATCAACATTGTTAATCAAAATTTTTCGTTTTATTAAAAAAGTTTTTCAATTGACACGTTTCACATTCATTGCGGTATTATTGAGCCAATCATAGAACAAAACAGAATGAAGTATTTATCCCTAAAATCTACCATTCATCAAAAAAATACGAAATTGTAATTTTCATTCCATACTTTTGCCGTGCTAAAAAAGATATCATGAAAAAAAGCTTAGTGTTATTTGTTGGTTTATTGATTACAACTTTTCACATGTGGGCACAATCAACCGGAACCATCAAAGGATTTGTTTACGACAAAGAAACCGGAGAACCCATGATTTTCACCACAGTTTTTTTAGAAGGGACCAATTATGGCACCAACACAGACGTAAATGGCTATTTTCAATTGACTAAAATACCTGCCGGCAAGTACATTTTGAAAACCACTTTTGTTGGTTACGATACTGCTCAAGCCACTATTACCATAAAAGGCGGCGATATCATCACCCAAAAATTGTTTTTATCTCCGGGAATTCAACTCAACACTTATCAGGTAGATGCAGAAAGAGAAGAATTTAAAACACAGGTTAAAATTTCGGTGCAAAAAATTACTCCCAAAGAAATTACTTCAATACCCAGTGTGGGGGGAGAACCCGACCTGGCCCAATATCTCCAGGTATTGCCCGGTGTCATTTTTACCGGTGACCAAGGCGGGCAATTATTTATCCGTGGTGGTTCCATGATTCAGAACCGTCTTACCCTGGATGGTGCCATCATTTATAATCCATTCCACTCCATTGGTCTGTTTTCGGTGATCGATGCCGAACTGATCAGAAATGCAGATATTTACACCGGTGGATTTGGAGCCAAATACGGAGGTCGTATTTCTTCTGTGATGGATATTACCACCAAAGACGGTAACAAGAAAAAACATACCGGCATAGTTTCGGCAAACACTTTTGGAGCAAAAGTGCTTCTCGAAGGTCCCATAAAAAAGCAAAAGGAAGACAATAACAACTCGGGCAGCATCTCATACATTGTATCAGCAAAAAATTCTTATCTTGACAAAAGTTCAAAAATATTTTACAACTATGTCGATTCTGCCGGTCTTCCTTATTCATTCACAGATTTGTATGGTAAAGTATCATTCAATTCCAATTCCGGAAACAAATTGAGTGTGTTTGGCTTCCATTACGACGACAATGTCAATTACAGGCATATCTCCAATATAAATTGGAGCAGCAATGGAGCCGGTACCAACTTTGTGCTGATTCCCGGCTCTTCAAAAACCTTAATTGACGGTGTCTTTGCATATTCCGATTATAAAATCAAACAAAATGAAGGATTACCTACCGAACGTTCCAGCAAAATTTCCGGTTTTAATTTTGGTCTGAACTTTACTTATTTCAGCGGTGACAACGAATCCAAATATGGATTCGAAGTGGTTGGAACCTCCACCGACTTCAGATACTATAACTCTGTAGGACGTTTGATTTTTGAGACCCAAAACAATACCGAATTGCATGGCTTTTACACCATCAGAATATCAAAACCCAAATATGTATTGGAGCCGGGCATCAGAATGATTTATTATTCCTCTCTTTCAACGGCTTCACCCGAACCAAGGTTGGCATTTAAATATAAAGTTACCAACAACTTTCGTTTTAAAATTGCTTCGGGCTTATATTCACAAAACCTTATCACCGGACGTAGCAATAGAGACGTAGTGAATCTTTTTTACAGTTTTCTCTCATCTCCCCAAAGTTTTCAAACAAAATTCACATTACCCGACGGCACGGTCAAAGACGTCAATCACAAGCTACAAAAGGCCATCCACCTGATTGCCGGTTTTGAATATGATTGGGGGCGCTATGTCACTTTGAATGTAGAAGGTTACTACAACATTTTTACCCAACTGATCGATATCAATAGAAACAAACTTTATGACGACAATGCCGACAATGCCTCTAAACCGGAAATATACAAAAAGAACTTTCTCGTTGAAAACGGTAAGGCTTATGGAATCGACTTCTCGGGTAAATATGAAAAAAATCAATTAAGCATCAATCTCGTGTATTCATTGACCAAAGTGACCCGCTGGGACGGACTGACCGAATATTTTCCTTTTTATGACCGCAGACATAATCTCAATTTCACAACTGCATATAAATTTGGCAAAGGATACAATTGGGAATTTAACCTGCGTTGGAACCTTGGTTCCGGCTTCCCTTTCACACAAACGGCCGGTGTGTTTGAAAATCTCACCCTGCAATCGGGTCTGGATCAACCTATCGTAAGTCAGAATGGCGAGCCCAAGTTCATTTATGCCGATTACAATGCCGCCCGTCTGCCTTATTACCACAGATTGGACATCACTGTTAAACGCACTTTTGCCCTTGGGAAAAATTCCACTCTTGAAACCAACTTAAGCATCATCAATGTGTATAACCGTGAAAATATCTTCTATTACGACCGTGTGCTCAATCAACGTATCAACCAACTGCCTATCCTGCCGGCAATTGGCTTGAGTTGGAATTTCTAATCTTCTGTTTTTTTCAATAGTGTAGATTTCGTGTTTCCATTAAAAAACCATTTATTTATGTCTTCCCTCTTTGTATAACTATTTTTTTCCTTTTTTTAATTTTTTAATCACAAGAATGTTTAAGATTCAAAGAAATTATTTTGAAAACAGGATAATTGGACTTACTGTATTTGAAAGGTTTCATCACAAAGATGAAACATATGCTTGAGCAACAAACAACCCAACATAAACCCTTAGGCATAAGCCGGCCGAGCCTGGTCGAAATAGTACTTTACAAAGGTTTTGTCAAAATATATCCGGGCGACTTAAACCTTGAATTTCTTTTAGCGTTTTTTTTCAACATAATATGCAAGATTATTGTCCGAAAGTAGCCACTTTCCATACAATTTCATAAAGTTAAAATACAGTTTGTTTTTTAAGGTTTTTAATCACTATTGTCCAAAATATTTTTCAATAAAAATTTAAGCTATTGATTATCAATAACTTAAATTTTTATTTTTCTGATTTTTAAAACATACTC